>Ga0208045_1000343_pt1 | contig 20476 bp, 20 predicted proteins | sample PL_2010_200m_FD_184160 | JGI IMG/M metagenome (GOLD analysis project Ga0208045, IMG submission 184160) | Freshwater microbial communities from Powell Lake, British Columbia, Canada to study Microbial Dark Matter (Phase II) - PL_2010_200m... | ecosystem: Environmental > Aquatic > Freshwater >...
GCCACCAGCCGGCGAGGTTCTGCAGTTTCATGGGTGCGCCTCCGATGCCTTCTAAATAGAGTGCCTGAATTTGGTTTGCCGTGAGAGAGGTGTTGTAGATTTGTATATCAGTAAGGAAGCCAGGAAAGAATCTGCCGCTTGCGCTGCCACTGAACTGCAAGGAATTTAATGAGCCCGTGATAACACCGGAAGGAACGCTTGTTAATTGACCTCGTGGTACGCCATTTATGTATAGGGTTACCGTTCCAGCATTACCATCATAAACACCAATATAATTGACCCAAGTATTTATAGGGGTCTGTATGATTGGATTTTTGCTATAACGGGTTCCGCCAGACGTTACAACTTCAAAGCCCACATTGTTCGGATTGCTCGGATTCCCTTCCATAATCATATCATAAGCACCAGCAGAGCAACATGCCCCGAATCCCACCAAGCTTCGATATCCGTCTTGATACGCTGTTAACAAATACACCCATGCGCTGACCGTTACCCCGTTCGGGTTTGAAAAGAAAAGGTTATTGTTTTGAACATTTACGTAGCTGCTCGCGCCGTTGAACTGCGCCACGTATTGTGGGAGCTGCCCTGTGCACACGCCCATGAGGTTGATGTTTGTTGTAGTTCCGGGACCGCTTGGCCTGAAAACCTGGCATGCCCCGGGTGGCGCGCGCGGTGAAAAGGAGGATGAATTGAAGACACCTAACTGAAACAATGCGCCAAGAACTACTGCAATAATGAGAATGGCCCAACCATAGGTCATCAGGTACTCCATCGCTGATTGCAATCTAAACGAATTTTTCATATTATTTACCATATTGTGATGTGAACATTGTATTTATTGGAACGCCGTTGTTGTTATTACCCGAGTAATCATTGGAGTTGCCGTTGAGCGGCCACCAGCCGGCGAGGTTCTGCAGTTTCATGGGTGCGCCTCCGATGCCTTCTAAATAGAGTGCCTGAATTTGGTTTGCCGTGAGAGAGGTGTTGTAGATTTGGACATTGGAGATTGAGCCGTTGAAGTCGTAATAGAGAGTAGAACCGTATCCTTGCCCGATGAGTTCGGAAAATACGTTTGTATTGATGCTTCCTGTTTTTGAATAATCTGAGCCTTTCACACCATCAGCAAACCACACTTCCGTACTGCCATTGTATCTATAGACTACCTGATGCCATTGATTGTTCTGCAGAGTGGCTCCATACACATCCTGTTTAGCACCGTTAATAAAGACTTGAGCAAGAAGCTGCCCCGAATCAAGTATAAATAATCTGCTGTAGCTTGGGTTGTAGCCACCTATACCACTATAAATTCCGCCATAGCCATTACGACCTTTGCCATTGGAGTTAATCCATGCTGATATGGTGATTGCTGCTGTGGGTTTTAAGGAAGAGGCATTTCCAACGTTAATCAAGCTGCTTGCGCCGTTGAATTGCGCCACATACTGAGGTAGCTGCCCTGTGCACACGCCCATCAGGTTGATGTTTGTTGTCGTTCCGGGACCGCTTGGTCGGAATACCTGGCAGGCCCCTGGCGGTGCACGTGGTGAAAATGATGATGAATTAAAAACGCCTAGTTGGAACAGTGTACCTAGAACAACCGCGATTATGAGTATTGCCCAGCCGTAGGTCATCAGGTACTCCATCGCTGACTGGACTCTAAATCTATTTAAAAATTGCTTACGCATCAAACTCTGAAAATGTATTGGAAGCTAGAATAATAATACTTAGCTATGGCGCATCGCCTTGCCGTCAAACTTCAGGCCCCCTTGCCTGCTTTACCACATAGTTGTCGTACTTCGTGGCGTTCCTCGCCAGCGCGTCGAACCTGTTCTTTGCCTCCCCTATCCTAAGATCAACGATGTGCTCGCTCTTCTTGTTTATTATGTTGAGCGGAGGTATCTTGTACGCCCTCGCATCATCGAAAATGAAGCGCTCGTGCTGCGCGATGCTGTCCTCTCTGCTCATCAGCATGCAGTTCAGCTCAACGCCCGCATTCCTGAGCTCGTTCCTGAAGTCGTTGTAGTTCTCCTGGAACTTGGAGTCGAACATCTCGGCTGAGGTCACTATGTCAAGCTTGTTTATCCTGCTTGTGTTCGTTTCCAGCAGCCTGTGCAGGTTTGCTATCGCATCTGAGTTGAAGTGCTTGTCCACTATCCTGACGTTTCCGCTGAGCTTCGAGAAGATGCCTTCTCTGAGCCTTATCAGGTTGGTGTAAGGGACGTTCGGGTCTATGCGCAGTCCGCTGCCCTTGATACTGACAATCATCTGTTTTCTCTTTATTACAAACTCTAGGTAAAGGTCTATGCCAAGCGCGGTGGCCATCGCCGCATACACGAGCAGGAAGTATGGGTTGGCGTAGTTTATAGGGAAGTTTGAGAGCACTATGAAGAATAGGGCTATGAAGATCACAGTAAGCGTCAGGTGCATGAGCGAGTATCTCCTGCTCAAGGCTCCAGACCTCTTGTATCTGGTAATGTAAACAACAAGCGCAGAGCCGATCATTCCGAACGCAATGAGAGAGACGATGTATATTTCCTTTATGGAGTTGCTTAGGTTATCCAGCTGAGCGACTGTCTGCGTCAGGCTGGCGGTAACGTTTGTCTTGTCCGCCATGCTCTGCAGAACTGCGCCCGCTCCCACGCCGTAGTTTATTGCGAGCAGTTCCATCGTATATATAGTAGAAGCTGCAAGAACAAGAGACGCGAAACCTAGAAGTAGGACCAGGTACTTGTACGTTTTGCTTTCCTCGTTTTCATCTTCAGCCATTGATCAACGCCTTCCTAATTTAACTAAGCATTAAGGTTCTTCAATATTGTGTGCTTATCATTTACCGCTAAAATTAGATATAGTTGAGCATCAGGCCGTTTACCTCGGATGTATGCTGCAGCGGTCTTGCGTCGTAGCCTCTAAGCACCAGGTTCTTAGCGAAGACTTTTGAGTTAGAGCCGAATGTGAAAACTATCTTCGGACTGCACGCGTTTATGTAGTCTATCGCTTGCGAGAAATCAGCATGGTCGCTTAGTGCAAACTGCACGTCAGTGCCAAACCTGAAGAGCTTTGCCAGGCCCGAAGCGACTGCTGTGAACACCCTTCTTGAGCTTCTTGCAGATATCTCTTCTCGCATCTCATTGAGCTTGGACTGCTCGACTATCCCAACGAAGTTTTCTTTCACGGACGCATCCTTTTCCAGCTCACTGTACTTCAGATCAACGCCATACTTTGCATATACTTTGTTTGCCTCTGAAATCTTGCTGCTAACAACGGGCACGATTCCGACCTCGTTCAGTATCTTAACAAGCTCCTGCGCCTTGCCTACCGCATAAGCTCCAAAGAGCACATTGCCCTTGTCCAGCTTCATCTTCGCATAGTGCTGTATCGAGGTTATGACTTCGTTCTTATCATCAAACTTAATTTCAGGGTTCGGGTAAGTGGAGTCTATTATGAGAACGTCCGCCTTCTTTATTTCCATCTTTTCGGCAATTATGGATTCTGCGAGTTGGTAGTCTCCGCTGTAAATGAGAGAGTAGCCATAAAGGTCGTTCTCAAGATAAAGCTGTCTTGAGCCGAGCATGTGTCCTGCATTGAGCAGCTCCACGCAGTCAGGTTCCTCCACCAGCTCCATCCTCATTCCGCTCCTGCTTTCTATCAAATCCCTGCTTATCTCACTAGCTAACGCTTTCTTGTTCTTTCTGAGTCCTGATATGTGGTCAGCGTGTGCATGAGAAACAAAGTTCACATTAGCTTCGTCGTCCTTAGAATCTAGAGCCACTCTGTACTCCCCCAGAGATATTGCCACTTGGTCGCCTACTGCCTAACAACAGGTGTTAAATAGTTCGCATAATCAATTATTTAAGCGTGCATCACATGGTCGAAAAGGTAGTCATTATCGGTTCAGGGCCTGCGGGTCTTTCAGCAGCGATATATGCTGGCAGAGAAGGATTCGAGCCTTTAGTCATAGGTGGGTCAAAGGCAGCAAGTCAACTCGCACTGACTACTTTGGTCGAGAACATACCAGGTTTTCCTGACGGAGTGCTGGGGCCGGATTTCGTAGAACTGCTGAAGAAACAGGCAGTGAAGTTCGGAGCTCGCATACTGGAAAAGGACGCCAGCAAAGTGGATTTGTCTTCAAAAACTTTCAAGGTTTTTGCGGACAACGAAGTTTATGAGACGCAAGCACTGATAATTGCAACTGGCGCTAATGCAAAATCACTGGGAATCGAGTCAGAGAAAAAATTCATAGGAAGGGGCGTTTCATACTGCGCAACCTGCGATGGCGCTTTCTTCAAGGGCAAGAATGTTTTTGTTGTAGGGGGCGGGGATACTGCAATGGAGGACTCGCTGTTTCTGACAAGGTTCGCCAACAGCGTAACCATCGTGCACAGGAGAGACGCTTTCAGAGCAAGCAAAATAATGCAGGAGCGGGTGCTCTCGCACCCAAAGATCAAGGTTCTATGGAACAGCACTATTGAGGAGATAAAAGGCGATGCGAAAGTGACCTCAGTTGCGATAAAGAACACGCTTACAAGCCAAACCCAAACACTTCCCGCAGACGGCGTATTTGTTGCAATAGGATACGAACCAAATTCAAAGCTGTTCGAAGGGCAATTGAAACTGGACGAGCAGCGGTATCTGGTAACCAAGGACGAAATCAAGACGGAGGTCGAAGGCGTTTTCATAGCAGGAGATGTTGCAGACAAAAGATACAGGCAAGCTGCCGTAGCGTGCGGAAGTGGAGTCAAGGCAGCAATCGAAGCAAGGAATTACTTATCCGAATGACAAACATCATCTTAGCCGTATCATCTTGTTTTTGAGGAGTTCGTCCTTTACCATTCTGAATATTGCTTCATGACCTTTTTCATTTGGATGAAGTCCATCAACGTCAAGAAGCTGTTTGTAATCTGTCCTTGAAACTTTTTCATACATGTCTATGAACTTGACTCCTGCTGCTCTGCAGGCTTTCTCAATTATAGAATTGTACTTCTCGATATGCTCATTCTTGTAGTATATGCCTCTTCTCATGTCCTCCTTGGATGCATCCTTGTATGGGCATGTTTTCCTTTCGTCTACAGGAAGCAAGCTGACGAAAGCTATTTTCTGGGTAAGCCTCTGTGCCTGCCTTATGAGTTCTTTCACATTTCTTTCAAAGCGCTTCGGAGGCACCTGAAAATCACCCTTTGATTTGACGAACATCGAATCATTCTTCCCGATCTCGAAGATGACTAGCTGACCCTCATCTTTTGCAGTCCTCGAATATGCGTCGTGCTTGAACCTACTGAGCAGGTCTGCAGAAGTATCATCGCTGACTCCCAGGTTGTATACAAAATAGTAAAATGAGTTGCTGTTCAGCTTAAAATTTACTTCCTTGTCTAGAAACTTCCTTAGTTTGCAGACCCATCCTCCTTCAGGATCCCACGCGCCATACGCAACGCTATCTCCAAACACCATAACGTCCATGTGATTGCCTTATCAAATATTCTGGTTATTCTTATAAACACGCTCTCTTGCCGGATCCATACGCGACGATCCGCTGTAAGGAAGCAGCACGCATATGCTAGCGACTAATATCATAGCGTTTCAAGATGAACTTCCTTCACTTCGCCTCTGGGTTCAACTTCCTTGAACACCTGAGTTGAAAACTTAAACACGTAAGTGGAATCGTTCGTCCAGGCGTGCTGCGGCAGGCCTGCCTTCAGGCAAGTGTTTTCAAGGAACTGCCGTGCGCTCCAGCCCTGCTCCACTGCAACGACCGGAAGCAGCAGTCCTCTATTGTAGCCATACTCTACAATAATGCCGTCTCTCCCTACTCTGACGTCTTTGCATATCTGCTCTGTGCTGCCGTGCATCCTCTCTGCCTTGGAGAGCACGCTTACCTCCATAATGGAGTGCTCGAACTCAAGATGAGAAATGGGTACGAACCTAGGATCTTCATTTGCAGCAGCGACTGCCGCTTCTATGACCAGCCGTTTTACCTCTCCCATGCCTTCTGTAAAACCTACGCACCCCCGTAGCGTGTTAGTGGGATAATGGTATATTGTGACAAAAACGCCGTGCTTCTGTCCAAACTCAGGTATCGTCCTCTCCACAACGTCGCTCTTAAACTCTCTTGAGGCTATTGACAGCTCCATCGCATTCCTTGCCGCATGTACCAGCCGCGTTCCTTCTTCAAGAGAGTAGAAGTTCACTTAACTACCTGCAGTCTAATTGGCGATTCAAGGTATTTAAATCCCTTTCTGAGAATAATAAGTTCATGGCAGGAATCACATATTCCAGTACAAACTTTCAAGCCGAACCTGTTGGTTTCAAGGAGGCGCTGATTCAAGGCCAAGCTCCTGATAGGGGGCTTTACATACCAAACAGGATTCCCGTCGTTTCTCCCGAGGAATTAGCTTCGTTTGAAAGCATGTCCTATCCAGAAATCGCTTTCCAGGTCACTAACAAATTCTTAAAGGGAGAGATTCCAGAAAGCGAGCTATTGAGGATAACCAAAGAATCCTACAATTTTGACGTTCCGATAGAGCACATTGACGGGAAAAAGCACGTGATGCGTTTGGACAGAGGCCCTACTGCTTCCTTCAAGGATTTTGCGGCCAGGATGATGGCAAGGGAGATGGAATACTTCCTTAAGGAAGTCAAAAAGAAAATAAAGATTCTCACCGCAACTTCGGGAGATACCGGCAGCGCGGTTGGCGACGCTTACTGCGGGCTTGAGAACATAGACGTCACTATCCTATTCCCTGAAAAAGAGGTCACCGAAAGACAAAGGAAGCAGATGACTACTCTGGGAAAAAACATAACCGCCATCGCTGTTGATGGAAAATTCGACAATTGCCAAGCGTTGGTAAAGCAAGCATTTGCAGACAGCGAACTAAGGCACATGAATCTTTCATCTGCAAATTCAATAAACATAGGCAGGTTGTTGCCCCAATCCATATACTACTTTTATGCCTACTCGAGAGTTGGAGAGTGCGGAGGTGTTGTTTACTCTGTACCTTGTGGAAACTTCGGAGACCTCACTGGAGGCCTGATAGCTCAAAGAATGGGTTTGCCTGTAAAGAGGTTTGTTGCTGCTGTGAACGAAAACGACGAGTTTCCTGTGTTTTTGAATACAGGCGCATACAAGCCCGTAGTTCCTTCCAAAAACTGCTTGTCCAACGCCATGAACGTCGGCAATCCGAGCAACCTTCCAAGGATAGTTGCTTTTTACGAAGGCAGAATGGATGAAAAAGGGGCCATACACAAGCAACCGAACATGGAACTGATGAAAAAGGAACTTTTCTCGGTAAGCATTTCAGATGAGAGGACGAGGGAAACCATAAGAAGCGCTTACGAAAACTATGGTTTGATTCTTGAGCCACATGGAGCGGTGGGGTGGGCTGGCTTGGAGGATTTGACTTCTAGAGAGAAAAGCACTTCTCCCTGCATTTCATTGGAAACGGCAGACCCGGCAAAATTCCCTGAAGAAATAGAAAGGACCCTGGGTTTGAAACCCAAAATTCCCGAGAGCCTTAAGAGCATCGAAAGCAAGAAGGAACATTATCTTACTATTGACGCAGATTACGAACAATTTAAAAAACATTTAATATTAATGCACGCATAGATGGATAATTGTGCTTTCGCATGTACGATCCTAGAAAACCATTCAACGAGCAGATACGGGAACTAATCAAATCAACGCATCCAGCAGAAGGTCCAATTGTAGTAAGGCCCTTCGGGAAAAGATTTCAGGTAGAAAGAGACGCATCCTACTGGAGTAATTTCTATGAGCTTACGAGCAGTGATGGCATAGGGACCAAAGGCATGCTCCACTGGAAGATGAACACTCTGCAGAATGGCGTTCAAGATGCATTTGCGATGGTCGTAGACGACTTGATCGAAGGAGGCTACATTCCTGCCTTGCTGCAAGATCACATCATGCTGCAGGAGGAAGACAAGGACAGGGCGCTCTTGGCAACCAGAACCTTGGTAGATCTATGCATGAAAAACAAATGGGTCTCTGGCAAAGATAGTTTTCCCATAGCGATAACTGGAGGCGAAACGGCTACGCTAAACACACTCCAGGGATTTGAGATGGGCATAACTGCAACAGGCTACGTCAGGAAGGGATGCGAAGTGACGCAAAATGCGATGGAAGGAGATGCGGTCATAGGTTTGGGCAGCAGCGGTGTGCACTCCAACGGGATGAGTTTCCTGCTCGATGAATTCTTTACCAAGCGCGGCATGAAGCTAAGCGACATGCTTCCTTGGGGTGTAAGTGTTGGAGAAGAATTAACCAAACCCACGAACGTCTACTTGCCTGCCGTAAAGGAATTGATAAGTTATTTTGAAGATCAAAACATAAAGGCAAACTCGGCAATCCACGGCATGGTTCACATAACTGGAGGAGGGCTTTCGAAACTCAGAGAGCTGTTGCCAAAAGGAAGCGAGCTGGGCATCGAAGTAAGCAACAAGCACCTACTGGAACCGCAACAAATCTTCAGGTACGTGCACGAGGAGCTTGGAGTTCCTTCAGAAAAGATGTACACAAGATTCAACAATGGCATCGGATACGTTATAGCGCTAGACTCCTCTTATGTTACCGAGGTTCTGGCCCTTTTAAGGAAGTACTTCCCTGCGGATGTGGTAGGCAGCGTAACGAGCGGGTGCCAGAGCATATCGATACTATCGCACTATGATGATGTAGAAGTCAGGTATTGACAGAAAGGAGCATCACACGCAATGGCTAACAATAACTTAAAGAGCTTAGTTGTAAAATCATAGCATGGCAAGAGAGAAGGCAGCGCGTTCTAGTCTTACCCCTTTCCTATTTTTGACAGTGTTTTTGATAGGGACTGCCTTTGCAGCAAACATCACTATAAACACCACAAGCACACTGAATACAACATCAACTACCGTCTCAAGCAGCATAAGCACTACCTCTTCCTTATCAACCACAACAATTCCCCCCAACGCCCCAACAACGACAATACCTACTAACACACCCACAACGACTCATTCTACTACCACAACCCGCTCCACCACCACGACCATACCTACCAACACGCTCACCACTACGCTCACCACCACGCATTCTACCACCTCGACAATACCTGCACCTGTATATTTAACAAATTCCTTGACACTAAACTCAATTACAACTGCTTCGGGGTCGGCAACCTCCCTCACAACAAGCATTCATACAACTGCCAATAAGCTAAATACGACGCACCTTCCTACAACAACCTATCCCACGACTACACGTCTTCCCACCAATGAACCTACAGTTACTTCTTTCACAACAATAACGCCAGCAGTATACCTTAACCAAACAACAACTGTCCATCCAGTAATTATTCCTCTAAAAAATGCAACTTCCATACTCAATATAACCACAAAGTCAGTTCACAACACTTCTACAAACATAGGGGTTCCGATCGCTTCTGTGGCAGACGCTATTCAAAGCTCCTCCGCGAACAGCTTATCTGTAAATTATGGTTGCCTAAACTGCAATACCCAAAACGCCACTTCTGAACTTAACAAAACAATAGTTGGTTTTGTAGGTAACGGTACTCTTTCTGTCAGAGCAGAAGTAATGGCGGGCAACCTGACTATTGCAGAAAGAGTAATACGCGAACAAACACCAACAGGTTATACTCCAGAATTCAACAACCAAACCATTAGCTCACGAAACGCGACCTCTTATGACGCAGTATGGATTGCCAGAGGCAACGCCACAAACTCGGTTGTTAACGTAAGCACAATCAGGAATATTGTAACAAACAACAGCATCGGCGCACCCGCAACTTCACTTCCAGACAGAGTTGCAGCACCCCTGATTAATTACGAGTTCAGGGACGTTGGTACCGTAAACAGGACAACGACCCAGGTTGTTTACATTAACGAAGTGATGCAAGGCAATAAGACAATAGCGAGGTACACTCCATCAAACGTCACCACATACCACTCACGTGATGCTGCCGTAGCAAGCATATCAAACGTACCTGGCGGGGTTCAAAACAAAATAAGCTTCAAGGAATCACGATTGCCCATTAGAAACATAGACTTTATACCAAAGAGCAACTTTACAGCTTCGGCTGTGGCGGTCAGGGCATATGCCGGCGGAACTGGTAACATAGAAGGCAGGACTCTGCCTTCGCTGCCTGGCATGGTTGCAAACTACTTATCAGTCAACAGCACAATAAAGGATGCTGACATAAACACTGTGAATTACACATTCAACGTCACTTCAGCTTGGCTGGTTGAAAACAAGATGAGCCCTCTGAAGGTGGCAATGTACAGGCTTAACGAAACAACGCAGAATTGGGTCTTGCTAGAGACTACGCTTGTAGCTGCAAACGCCACAAACTACATTTATGCTGCCCGATCGTCAGGAATGTCCCTGTATGCAATATCCTACACTTCACTAAACATAACCACAGCAAACTCTGCAATAACCATATTGCAGCAGAACCTCATAGCAAACGACACTTCCGCTGGCCAACAGACTACGCCGCTGCAGTTCAACAACTTCCTCATGGCTTCCGTCGCGGCGCTGGTCATAATACTGATGCTTCTGCTCTACCTGTACACAAAGCCTCCGATAGGTCTCGCGCCACAAGTGGAGACGCCCACCAGCAAGATGGACTACGGCCAGTAAAACTCTGCATAACAAACTGCCTTTTAGTTTTTTAGCTGATTTGATGAAGTGCCTTTCTCTCAAGCAGCCTTTTGCAGATCTTGTAGTCAGCGGAAAGAAGACAATAGAATTAAGGAAGTGGAACACGCATTACAGAGGTTACTTTCTAGTGCATGCATCAGGCAATGTTGACAAAGACGCATGCGCATATTTTAATCAGGACCCAAAGGCACTCGTAATACACGCCGTTATTGGCAAAGCAGTTCTATATAATGTCAAGAAGTATGAAAGTGATGAAGAGTTCATCAGAGACAAGGGAAAACACTTAGCATCAGACAAATATGCAAGTTCAAGGTATGGTTTCTTGCTCAAGGACGCAGTAAGGTTCGAAAAGCCAATTCCGCTAATGGGAAAACTGAGATTTTTCAATGTAGAATTGTGTCTCTAACTATTTCCCATACTGCGAGGTGAACGTCACTGCCGTCGGAATGCCATTGTTATTATTACCAGAATAATCATTGGCGTTGCCGTTGAGCGGCCACCAGCCCATAAGATTCTGGAGCTTCAATGGTGCGCCTCCTATACCCTCTAGATAGAGCGCCTGTATTTGGTTTGCCGAAAGGGAGGTGTTGTATATCTGCACATTTGAGATGCTGCCATTAAAGAAGTTTCCTTCTGCACCACCATCTCGCTCGTCTCCTATTCGAGCACTATCTTGACCGTTGATGTTTGAAAATTCATTTGTTGCCGAACTTCCAGTACCGTATGTAATTGTTTGGCTTACTCCATCAATGTATATCGAGTCTATTCCGCTACCTGTTGCAACCACTATATGATGCCAGTTATTATCAAGGTAGAAGGTATGCCCCCGTCGTACGAACATCGATAAATAAGTTACACCTCCTCTTCGTAAGTAAAAGTAAGTGCTCTCGTCAGTGTATGCGCTAGTGCCGTCACCAACGAAGACGTAGACGAAATCGGTGGACGTGGAACCTTTCGAAAGTCCGTATAGCATTCCCCTACGAGTTCCCTTAAACCAGGTACTAAATGTGCCAGCATTGTAGCCCGCTAAGACATTAACATTAGGCATGCTAACATAGCCGCTCGCACCGTTGAACTGCGCAACATACTGCGGCAGTTGTCCTGTGCAAACTCCCATGAGGTTGATGTTCGTCGTTGTCAGTGGTCCGCCTGGCCTGAATACCTGACAGGCCCCTGGCGGTGCACGTGGTGAAAAAGAAGATGAGTTGAATACGCCCAGCTGGAACAGCGCGCCCAGTACAACCGCAATTATGAGTATTGCCCATCCGTAGGTCATCAGGTACTCCATCGCAGATTGCGCTCTCACATAATCACAAGTAGGTAGAAGTCAAGCAATAAATCTCTTTGCCAAAGATAAGTGGGCCCGCGGAGATTTGAACTCCGGACCTTCCGATTACAGACTCTTTCTGCTATCAGTCGGACGCTCCAACCAGACTAAGCTACGGGCCCTCAAGGATATTGCTATGCTTCAGATTATATTTGTTTTCCTTTGGAGGATGGAGGAGTGGAGCCCTAAGACCAGAGTATTTTGTTGGCCATGCACTCTGCTGCAATCATATTCTGTCTTACCGTCTGGTTGTATAGAGCAGGGTTCGCTATGTTAGGCAAAACAGAGTACACTATATCATAAGAAGAGCAGGAAGTCACGTTAGCCAATTGCTCCCTTGGGATTATGACATATAAGCCTGCAATGACTGAGGACGAGTTCGCAAGAACCATCGGCATGTTTGTGTTGTACACAAGAAACTCGGTGCTATTTGAGGAGACGTCCAGCACCTGTTCCGTGATGCCCTTGCTGTTGAAGAAAAGCATCTTGCCTATCAGCGTGTTGTTATGCTCTATAGTATCAGTTATCTGCTTGTTAGGCACTGTAGTCAATAGAACAAGAGGACTGGTTGCGTTTATCGTGCTGTTTGAAAGCGAGAAAACGGCATAATCGCCTTTCTCGTTAGATGAAACGAAACTTGTGAAGTTTCCCTTGTTAAGTATGCCTGCGATCGTCCTTGATATCTGTATGTTGTTGAAATCAAACGATGTTTTTGTAATCAGCGACGCGGGCGAGATTTTTAATGCAGATGAATAGTTGAGTGTTAAGAACAGATAGATAAGTGAGAAAGCTAGCGCAACCAGGATGACACAAACGCAGCCCTTCTGTTTGCTCCTCCGTCTTGCTTCTTTTTTCTTCATCATGTTTGTACCAAGACCGTAGAACCTTGAAACCAGTATCATGATGACTATCACCGCATAGAAGAGAGCAACTCCGATTAAGTTGTGTATTAGCAAGGCTGTTTGGTCCGGGCCGTAAGCAAGCCAGATGAAGGATATGCCTATCATCCTGATGAGGTTCAGAACTAGCAGAAGCACGATACCGCTAGCTAACCAGAGAATCTTGTTCTTCAGCTTGCCTTCGTAGAAGTATGCGACTGGAATGAGGAAGAGCGCAAGCGCAATGAATATGCCAAGGCTAACGCAGCTCTGCCCTATGCCTATGGCGTAGCCGTTTGCGTTTATTGTTATGGGTGCCGCATACGTCACAGCAGGCACAAAAAGCATTACCACCTCGTATACGGCCAAGCTGTTCAGCTGGGTGAATGCGCCAGACGCGCTTATCAACGGGTAAAGGATTGCTGGAGACGCTAGCAAGGAGTAGAGCATGATTGCCTTGAACTTTCCAATGTTTCGCAGCCCGAAAATGAGAGAGACACATGCAAAGAAAGCAAGAGGAAACAGCAGCATGTCTATCCTGAAGCCTATGAAGTTAAAAGAGAAGTAAATTCTTAGAAAAACAGTGGCTATGATGAAAGCAGCAAATGCAAGTACTCCTACTACAATATCTTTTTTTTGGACGTTGGGTTCTGGCTTATTCTTCATTGTCAGCAGAACTAAGAAAGGAAGCATGAGTATGGGTACTATTACGTATGTTGAAGGATCGCTGTCGCTTATTGTAGTTGGCGTTATGAAAAGGGAGGTGGAAAGCATCACCAGCGTAACAAGGAAAAGCGCAACAATCGCAAATGTCTTCGTGTATTTAATACTGATCTTCATCAAATCAACCAATGTCCTCAGCCGATATTAACTTCATCACTATTCAGTAGTTACTCTGCTCTTCACAGGACACTCTTATATGAGATTAATATTATATAAATGTGTTGTAAAGTGAAAGCATGGAGCGCAAGATGAAGTATAAGTATCTGCCGCACACGGCAGACGTATCGTTCGTCGCATACGGAAAAGACTTCAAGGAGGCGCTTGAGAACGCTGCCGAGGCTCTGCTTAACATAATGCTTGACCTAAAACGTATCAAAAAGGAAAAAGTGGCGACAGGTACAATAACGATAAAAGAATCCGCGGACGGCGCAGATAACCTAGTCTGGTACGTGCTTCAAAACATACTGACGCATGTCGATGATAAAAAATTGCTAGCATATGCATTTCAAGTAGACGAACTGGAGCAAGAAAAGGGCAAAGAACTGAAAGTCAGAGGCAAACTGCTTTTCAAGAAATTGGAGAAAGACATGTTTCTTCTGGAAGTGAAGGCAGTTACGCCTCACGAACTTACTGTGGAAAAGAAGAAAGCCGGATATGAAATCAGAGTCACAGTTGATGTCTGACCCAAAATGCCTTGAGCAACGGCGGACCGGATATAAAGAATGCCCTACGCTTCTGTGCGTGTGGCACTCCTCTTTTCCTTCTTCTTCTTAGCGAAAAGCAGACCATAGAGCGCATTTTTCTTATTGTCGATGTCCTTAGCATAAAGCGGGATGGTATGCCTTACCTCAAAACCAGCCTTTTCCAACGCCGCTTTCAGATCCCTGAAGCCAAAGTGGTACTCTATCGCCACCTGGCCAAATTCCCTCAGAACGCTCGTCTTGCAATCGTTTATCAGCTCATACTCGTACCCTTCGCAGTCTATTTTCAGCACCGCGCCCTTTAGTCTGTATTTTTTCACTATGTCTTCAATAGTGACTGCATTTATCCTGACCCCTTTCTTGAACTCTCTTATCGAGTCCCTGTCGTTGCTCTTGAAGCTGGGATCCATGATGAGCGTTCCGCGTCTCGCCAAGCACGCTTCGTTAACTAAAACTATCTTTCCTCCCAGTCTGTTAGCTTCGACGTTTTTAACTGCGGCGTTGTATGCAAAGGGATATGGCTCAAACCCAATCACTTTCTTCGCACCTCTTAATGCAAAATATATTGCGCTGTCTCCAGTGCTTGCGCCTATGTCTACTATTGTCTTGTTCTTAACGTCAAGTTTTTGATACTGTTTCTGTGCAAATTGTTCATTTATTCCTGACAGCGTGGTTGCCAGCTGCTCACTGTCCCCATATTCAAAGTACACTGTCTTACCGTTGTACCGCATCCGTATTCTATGATCTCTATACGCATCGAGATGCACGCCCGCAAGCATGCGAGCGAGAGCGCCTGCCTTGGCCGCAGTAGCATTTGTCCTGACCTTCAGGCTACAATTCTTTATCATTCCCCCTCTGAACAAAACAGCGTCGTACCAGTTATCCAGGACCTGGTATGCGACCATCGAATACAGGAATCCCTTTCGCATGAACTCGAAACAGAACAAGGTCTTTCCCAACGCTTTTTCCGCAATGCTTATTTTTGCCACCACGTCATCCCCTTACGCTTCTGAATACGCTCGTTCCGTTCATACTAAAATAAACAGAATACTCTGCAGTAAAGTTTTTATCACTGAAGGGAGAGGCGTTCAGTATCTTGGCGTAGCCTTCAAGATGCTCGCTTACTATTATGTACTCTGGCTTGAACCAGTAGACTCTGAGCCCCACGGGAGCAAACCATAACGGCGAATCAGCTTGCGAGAGCTCCAGGTCGCGCACATAGAACAGGTGCGGTGCTATCTGGCCCTGGGCCATTACTCCTGCATTTGCGGGTATCAGGCCCACTGCGCGATCAAGCGCGGTGTAGTTGAGTTGCTGTGCGTAATTCACCAGAAGCAAAGCTGGATTCATAAAACCTAGCGCAGCCAGCGAAACAAAAAGCCCGCATATGACTATCAACATTGCTACCATGTAATCGAACCTGGTTCTCCAATTGTCGCTGCCTATGCGCCTCCCTTTGTCTCTGAATATCAGCTGCAATCCCAAAATCGCAGACGCTATGCTTCCTCCCAACGCAAAGGAATAGTACTGGAAGTACGGATACACGAATGCCATATTATGGACAAAGAATACCTCAAGCCACCAAGGCGAGTAAAGAACAATGCTAAGCAGCGGATTAAAGAAGGTTGAGAGGCCGAAGCCAAGGAAAAACACGATCAGTCCAAATGCGCCTCCCAGGTATATAAAAAGTTCGTCGTAATGAGCATTTCCAGAAATGAGCGTACTGGTCTGCTCCAGCAGGTAGTTCTTCAACTGCTGTATCGGCACGATGGGATACGGCGCGGACGCATTTGCATAAGTAGTCGGTATGTAGAGGGCAAGCAGATAGTAAACAACAAACATCAGAGCGGCGAGTGCGGTGCCAATCGCCAGCATCCTTCCTCTTTCATTTGAAAGACCCTTCCTGTCATAAAGTAGCTGATACAATAGCAGTCCTGCAATCATGCTTGCTCCGACAAAGGGTTCGACCTCCAGAAGGCTTAGCATCAGGAGGAAAGTGATGGAAAAGCGCAGCACGCTCTTTTTCATGTAGAAATAGAAGGAAATCAGGTAGAAAAGGGCGGTGAAGGACTCGAGATGGAAGTCATTAAGCGTCAGACCCATGACTCCGGGGTTCAGAATGAACGCTATCGCAAAAGCGAACGCCACTCTCCTGCTCTTCAGCAAGTCTGCAGAGATGAAATACGCCGCCAGGGCAGTTGCAGCAAGCGCGATGGCCTGTAGGCTCAGAAAGGTAACGGGGTGCTGATATAGAGTGAATACGGGAAGGAGCAGAAGAGAAAAGAAAGAAAGGTGGTTCGTGAAAACAAGGTACTGCAGGGGGCTGGTGAAATAATTAAGGCCATGTACGTGCCAGTACAGGCTGTAAGTTTCCACTCCCATGTCGTAATAGCCAGCTACATAATTCACGTACCTATAGTTTCCAAAGTAGGCCCAGTATAACACATAGAGCGCTAGCAGAACCAGAAGGACGCGCAGATAGTAGTCTGGTTTGCTTTCCATGTATAACAACTCTATTCGCAATCCACGAATCCTGATGCAGTTTTCAGAAAGCCAGGAGGGGGAGACGAACCCCCCTATTCCGCTCTGCAGGCGGACGCATAGCCGATCTGCCATCCTGGCACGAACACATGCAATTACTCTTTAGCGATGATTTATTTAAAGATGACATCCTCCCTGACTAAAGTCAAGTGTTTCCAGCGGCTTTTCCGCATATAGTTCCTGGTTCAACGAGACCGCTTGCTGCCGCTTTTTCGGCGGAGGTAGAGGTGATTTCTCCAGAGGCGTAACTTCCCGCATGTCCTGCGGTAGCCCTTGCAAGTATGTTCATCGATGCATTCAGGTCCCTATCGACGACCAGGCCGCAAGAGTCACAGACGTATGTCCTTTCACACAGAGGCATCTCTTTTGTTTTTCCACATCTGCTGCACGTTTTTGACGTATCTTTTGGGTCCACTCCAGCAACTCTGCAACCAGCGCTTTCAGCCTTGTAGCAGAGCATTTTCAGGAACGCAGACCAGGACGCGTCGTATATGGTTTTTGCAAGGCAATGGCGACTTACCATGCCTGCAATGTTGAGTTTCTCGTACGCGATTAAGGAATATGAGTTAACAAGATTGTGCGAGAGTTTGTGCAGGTTGTCGGAACGTTGGTTTGCAAGGTGCTCAGAGAACCCGGCAAGGGTTATCGCTGCCTTCCTCCTATTCCTCCCACCTTTGGTTTTTCTTGACAGCCTTCTATGGAGCATATTTAGTTTTTCAAGCGCCTTGTCCTGCACCCTCTGATTGTCTATCTTGGTGCCATCGGAGAGCACTGCGTATGAAGTTATGCCGAGGTCGAGGCCGACCTTGGGTCTGTTGTTCGGCACGAATGGCACTTCTCCCGTAAATATAGCCACTGTGACGTGCCAATCCTGTGACTTCTCTTTCTTTATCGTAAGCGTCTTGACTTCGCCGTCAGGTTCTCTGTCCATCACAAAAGGCACCCTGCCGATCATCGAGAAATCTGCATATTTCTTTCCCAGAAGAAAACCAAACTGCGGATACGTGAGACTTGAAACATACCTCTTCTGTCTTGGAAATCCTGCCTTGACCTTCTTACCCGCCTTTCTTTCCTTCACGCGCCTGAAGAAGTTTCCATATGCCTTTGAAATTCTGTCTGCGACGTTCTGCAAGACCTGGGAGTACACTTCATTGAACTCAGGTCGTTCTTCCTTCAGTTCCTTTATGCAGCAATTCATCTGGTATTTGGTGAAGGGGTTGCCCGTCTTCTTGTAGAATCCTTTGCCCTTTTCGAGCAGAAGGTTGTAGACTTCTTTTGCGAGAAACATCTGCCTGTTCAGTATCTGTTTTTCTCTCCTTGTAGGATATGCGCGGTATCGGTAAGCTCGAAGCATTCAATCACTCGAACCACCTAGAAACATCATTAATAATGATGGATGGATTAATATGCTTTTTGAGCAGATATCACAAACGCTGTTGACTTTTTCATCCGCCTGCCTGAAGGGAGGGGTTTTAAAAGCTCAAGCCGTAATTTATAAGGTAATCCTATGCCAGCTCTATTCGAACCAATACCCAAGGAATTTGTCTCAAAAACAGTCTTCTACGAATACAAAACACCAGTGGTGGAAACTCTTGATGCTTTAATCAAGAACTGCGCTGCGATAGTTGTGCGCAATGGGGAGTACTGTGGAATGGTAGAGGACAGATCTCTCTTCCGAGCCCACGGTTTAAAATCACTGTCTTTTCCAAGAAATTTCCCAATAGGAAAGCTCTTGCGCAAGGTGCCTATGCTTAATCAAACCACCTCTATCGGTAAGATGGTGAACTACTTCCACGAACTGGGGATCAAGGCAATGCCCTACCAGGAAGGAACGAAGATAACTGGAATCGTAAGAAGAGAGCGAGTGCTGAGCACAGTCATGTCGCTGCACCTGCTTTCGAAAAACAAGGTCGCAGACGTGATGACAACGCCAATCATCGCAATAGACGAGAATGCAAGCGTAGCACATGCGACAGAGGTCATGGAAACGAACAAGATCGCAAGGATCGTGGTGCTTGACGCTGCCACCAGGCTTTCCGGGCTTATAACGGAAAGAGACATAGTCAGCACTTTTGCAAAGCCGCAGGAAAGGCTGCCTGCAAAGAAGGATGTAAAGGTGTCCTTGCCGAATTCCACTCCTATCAAGAGCGTAATGAAGACGTACGTATACACTGTAAATAGCGACGAACCCGCAGAGAATGTGATAAAGCAGTTTTTGGAAAAGAAGGTGTCATCGCTGGTTGTGCTTAGAAACAAAAGACCAGTGGGCATAATCACAGTTAGAGACATTCTTGAGGCAGCTGCAGTTGTAACTTCAAGAACGCAGAGCAAGGTCATAATCTCCGGGCTTGATGATAACACACGCGAATACGAGGAGGATATCCAGGCGGGCGTAATAAGCACCATCGAAAAGGTATCAAGGTTCGCAAAGCTGGAAGTAAACTATGTATCCTTGAATATAAAGCGCTCCAAGGAGAGAAACTATGAGATGAAGGCAAGGCTGGCGCTGCAGCACGGAGGGACTGTTTTTGCGCACTCGGAAGGGTACAGCCTGGAGCTGACTCTCTCGGCGCTTCTCAGAAACATGCTGAAACGCGTAAAGGAGAAAAAGGAGCTTATAGTAAGCACAAGGAAGGGCATGGATAGATATTATGGCGAATAGCGGAAAGCGCCTGCAGTCGAGCTTCGAGTTGCTCGTGACGCTGGCGTTCGGTCTAGCTATACTGATGCCAATAGTGATAATTGCTTTTATACAGTTGGCAGGCGCGTCAACATCGCTGTCTGCCATACAGGCGCAGCAAGCGGCAAGCAAGCTGGCAAGCGTTTCTTCTTTGATAGGAAGTGCGGGTCCGCCTTCAAGGCAACTTGTGCAGGTTCAGATACCTCCAAACGTCAGATTCATATACGTAGGTAATATGAACAACACTGTCGGCCACGAGATAATATTCGTAGTAAGCTCTCCGGCAGGGCTGAACTACGTAACTGCATATACTCCTGTCAATGTAAGCGGCATGCTGGGGAGCGTCTCAGCAACAGGCACTTACTTGATAAACGTCACTGCAATGTCCTCGTGCCCGAGCAACTTCCTGGTGCCGTGTGTTTATATCTCGCCAAAGGTGTAGGATGTCTCAGAAGAAGCTTCAGATAGCGCTGGAGTTCATGATACTTTTCTCTTTCGTACTCATAGTATTCATCTTCCTCTTCGCGCTCATAGCATCGCAGCGCGCACAGGTGCAAAACAACCAGGTTTTCTCGCAGCTGCAGCTCATAGCGCAGGGAGTCGCGTCGCAGCTTGACAGGGCAATGCAGGCAGGCAGTGGCTATTCCGCACAGTTCCCGATAACAAGCATGGGAACTCTGACATACCAATTATACATAGCGAAGAACGGGGCAGTGATAGTGAATGCGACCGTAGGAAGCCAGTCGATGCAGGCAATAGCCTACAGCTCGGTAAAGCAGGTATCCTCAAACCCCTCATACCTTCAGCCCAACACCTTCTACTACTCGCTTCCAATCGGAAACGGCACCATAAACATACAGAACTACCGCGGATCGATATGCGTGGACTACACGTGCATTCCTACCACCGGTTCGGCGAGCAACGTCAGCTTGACTTCGCAGGTTGTGCACGCTGCAAACTTCAACGGGCAGAGCA
>Ga0208045_1000348_pt1 | contig 20204 bp, 18 predicted proteins | sample PL_2010_200m_FD_184160 | JGI IMG/M metagenome (GOLD analysis project Ga0208045, IMG submission 184160) | Freshwater microbial communities from Powell Lake, British Columbia, Canada to study Microbial Dark Matter (Phase II) - PL_2010_200m... | ecosystem: Environmental > Aquatic > Freshwater >...
CTTTTTATGAACCCGCCGGTTGGGAATTGAATAGCGCTGACAACGTCCCTCGTGCACCATTCGTTTATTCGTTTGCCATTCGTTGACTTGTTGTCATCGTTCTTCAGTCCCTGACTTGGCGGGAATAGAGTAGCGCAAAATTAATTTTGCGCAACAGGAGAAAATATGAAACCCGAAACAAAACGTTACACCACAAGCGTGGGCAGCCGCACGATTGCCATCGAAACCGGCAAACTGGCTGCCCAGGCCGGTGGAGCCGTGACCGTTCACCTGAACGACACGGTCATTTTTGCCGCCGCCACCATGGGCGACGTGCGCGAGGGCATTGACTTCTTCCCCCTCAGCGTGGACTACGAAGAGCGCATGTACGCCGGAGGCAAGATCCCCGGCTCGTTCTTCCGCCGCGAGGGCCGCCCCTCCACCGACGCCATCCTGACCGCCCGTCTCACCGATCGGCCGCTGCGCCCGCTCTTCCCTGAAGGTATGCGCAACGAAGTACAGGTCATCATGTACTCGCTTTCGGCGGACGCTGAAAACCCGCTCGACATCCTGGCCATCAACGCCGCTTCAGCCGCCATCATGATCTCCGATATCCCCTGGAACGGCCCGGTGGCGGCCGTGCGCGTCGGGCGAGTGGACAGCCAGTTCGTCGCCAATCCCACCTTCCCCGAAATGGACAAATCCGACCTCGACTTGCGCATCGCCGGCACGCGGGATGCCATCCTGATGGTCGAGTGCGGCGCAGACGAAGTTCCCGAAGACATCATGGTCGCCGCGCTCGAATTCGGCCACAAAGCCATCCAGCCGCTGATCGAATTGCAACGCCAGATGCAGGCCGAGATCGGCAAGCCCAAGCGCGAAGTCACCTTCTTTGTCCCCGATGCTGACCTGCGAAAGAAAGTATTCGAGCGCGTCGGCGGCGCGATCAGCAGTCTGCTCGACAAGCCCCTGACGAAGAATGAATTCTACGGCGGCATGACGACCCTCAAGGACGGAATCGTTGCCGAATTATGCACGGTACCGGATGGAGGAACCGCGGCGGACTACCCGTCGCTGGCTTCTGTCCGAGAGGCCTTCGACCAGGCTGAACAGACCATCGTGCGCGAGCGCATCCTGAACCTGGGTAAACGTCCCGATGGCCGCGCCCCGACCGAGATCCGCCCGATCTGGTGCGAGGTCGGATTCAGCCCGCGCGCGCACGGCTCCGGCCTGTTCACGCGCGGCGAAACCCAGGTGCTGACCCTGGCCACGCTCGGCACGCTGCGCGAAGCCCAGGAAATTGATACGCTCAGCCCGGTGGAAACCAAGCGTTACATGCACCACTACAACTTCCCGCCCTTCTCCACCGGCGAGACCAAAATGCTGCGCGGTCAGAGCCGGCGCGAGGTCGGGCACGGCGCGCTGGCCGAGCGCGCCCTCGAACCGGTCATCCCGGCCGAGGAGACATTCCCCTATACCCTGCGGCTGGTGTCCGAAGTATTGGCCTCCAACGGCTCGTCCTCGATGGCTTCCGTCTGCGGCTCCACGCTGGCGCTGATGGACACCGGCGTGCCGATCAAGGCGCCGGTCGCGGGCGTGGCGATGGGATTGGTCAAGGAAGGCGAGCGCTACCAGATTTTGACCGACATCCAGGGCGCCGAAGATCACCTCGGCGACATGGACTTCAAAGTGGCCGGGACAGCGAACGGCATCACCGCCCTGCAAATGGACATCAAGATTTCCGGCCTAAGCACCGAAATCATGAAGCAGGCGCTGGAGCAGGCGCGCCAGGCGCGGCTCTTCATTCTGGATAAAATGTTGGAAGTCATCCCCGCCCCACACCCGGAACTCAAGCCGCACACCCCGCGCGTCACCACCGTTAAAATTCCGGTGGATAAGATCGGCGCCATCATCGGCCCCGGCGGCAAGAACATCCGCGCCCTGCAGGAAGAAACCGGCACCCGGATTGACATCGAAGAAGATGGCACGGTGTACATCGCTTCCGCCGACGGGGAAAAAGCGCAGCTCGCGCGTGAACGAATCGAGGCTGTCACCGAGACGCCGCAGGTCGGTCGCATTTATACCGGCAAGGTAGTCCGCATTGCCGATTTCGGCGCATTCGTCGAAATCCTGCCCGGCACGGACGGCATGGTGCACATCTCGCAGCTCGACAGCGAGCGCGTCGAGAGGGTCGAAGATGTTGTCCGCATGGGTGATGAGATCACTGTCATGGTGACCGGCATTGATCCGATGGGCAAGATCCGTCTGTCGCGCCAGGCCGTGCTGGAAGGCTGGACGGTCGAAGAGGCCCAGGAACGCGACTCGCGCAAGAGCGGCGGGAGCCGTCCGGGCGGAGGACGCCCTAGCGGAGGCCGCGATAACGACCGCCGCGGCGGCGGGTATAACCGCAGATAACATCAACCTTGCGAAGGTTCTGAACCTTCGCAAGGTTTTTTCTTGACGATTGATTTCATGTGGACTATAATGTGGATTATTATCAACATTTCAGAGGTGAGCGATGAAAACTATTCAAATGACAATTGATGAACCCTTGTTAACCGCAGTGGATGAGGTAATTACAAGTCTGAACACAACGCGCTCCGCCTTCATCCGGGAGGCTTTAACGCTGGCCTTGCAGCGGTCCAAAATCGCGCAATTCGAGCAACAACACGCCGAAGGCTACGCGCGGTACCCCGTCGAGCCTGGCGAATTTGATGTTTGGGAAGAAGAGCAAGCCTGGGGGAATTCATGAAACGCGGCGACGTTCGCTGGTATTCGTTCAAAGCACCAGATAAGCGGCGTCCAGTGCTAATCTTGACGCGCACGTCAGCTATTGGGTTCTTGAACGCGCTGACCGTTGCACCAATCACAACTACGGTACGCGATATCCCTTCGGAAGTCTTTCTCGGCCAGGAAGATGGCTTGCTGACCGATTGCGCAGCGAATTTCGATAACATCCAGACGGTTCCAAAACCTCAAATCGGTTCGCTAATCACGTCGCTATCGCCGCTGAGAATGCGTGAGGTGAGTCGGGCGATCCGCTTTGCGGTGGGAATGGATGAGGATCGTAATGTGTGAACGATAGAGATCGTTTCATCGCCGCACTGGAACGCCGCCCGCTCGAAGGTAGAGTCCCGCACTTCGAGCTGGTCTTCTTCCTGACCATGCAGGCGTTTGGCAAGGTGCACCCCAGCCACCGGTCATACCACCAATGGCTCCAAATGGAGGAAAAGGAGCGCGAGCTGCACCGCGTCGACATGGCCGAGTTATACATCGCCACCGCCGAGCGCTTCGAGCACAGCGCCATCTTCCTGCATCCCAACCCCGATACCGTCGAAGAAACCCTCCGCCTAGTTGACCTGATCCGTGAGCGGACAGGGAATCGCTATTTCCTGATGCGCCACGGCGACGCGACCCTCGGCATCCCGGAGGGCAAGGATATGAAGGCATTGGTTTACCGCCTGGCAGACGAGCCGGAAAAGGTCAAGGCGGAGGCCGGGGCGATGGTGGCCGCGACCCTGGCGCAAGCCGAACGCTATCAGAAACACGGCGGGCTGGACGGCTTCGCCCTCTGCACAGACTACTGCTTCAACACGGGGCCTTTTCTCAGCCCGACGATGTTCGCCGAGTTCACCGCCCCCTACCTGGCGCGGCTGATCCAGGGCTACCGCGCGATGGGCTTTTACGCCATCAAGCACACGGATGGCAATATCATGCCGATCATAGACCAGCTTGTCCAGGCCAACCCTCACGCGCTACACTCGCTGGATCCCCAGGCGGGCGTGGACATCGCCGAGGTGAAGCGTCTCTATGGGGATAAAGTCTGCCTGATCGGCAATGTCAACTGCGGCGCGCTGGACACGGGCACGGACGAGGAGGTGGTCGCCTCGGCGCGCTACGCCCTGCGGCACGGGATGCCGGGCGGGGGCTACATTTTCTCGACCAGTAATTGTATTTACACAGGTATGCGCCTGGAACGCTACGAACTGATGCTGGATGTGTGGAGGCGGGAAGGGAATTATCCGGCATAGTTGCTTGACTTTTATCGTGTTTCCGTTTGACAGGCAGTCTTGCGCAGGGTATAATCATTTCAGAAAAGGGCATAAATGTATACCTTACTGAAACCTATACCCGTAAGGGAGGAGCTTTTGCACAGGGGCGTGGGCATCTTCACGCCGCAAGACTTCCAGCGTATCTTCGGCGCCAACCGGCTCAGAACCAAGTACTTCCTGGAAGAATATACCCGCGGCGGGCTGTTCCTGCGCCTCAAGAACGGACTGTACGCGCTGAAGACCGATCCCCCGTCCGAGGAGGAGATCGCCAACCGGCTCTATCGCCCCTCTTACCTCTCATTCGAATACGCCCTGGCCGCGTACAATATCCTGCCGGAGATGCCTTACTCGGTCACTTCGGCCACCACCAGGCCCACGCGCGCCTTTACCGTTGGGGAGAGGACGTTTTCTTACTCGACCATCCAGCGCGCCGCATTTGCGGGCTATGCGCCGGCCCGCCGCGCCGGGCGCACGGTGCTGATCGCCGACCCGGAGAAAGCCCTGGTTGACTATCTCTATTTCGTCTCCCTGGGCCGCAGACCCGAAAACGACCGCCTCGACACCGCCGCCCTGGACCGGCAAAAGGTACTGGGCTATGCCAGCCTGTATAAAAGAGCAGGCTTGGACCAATTGGTCAGGGAGACGCTGTGATCACCGCCGGGGCCATCCGGGCATTGGCCGACAAACTCCAGACCACGGAACTCAACGTTAGGCGGGAGTATTGCCAGCACCTGTTCCTGTCCCATTTCTATCAGAAGCTCACAGATCAGGTCTATTTCAAAGGCGGCACGGCGCTGAGGATGATCTACAACAGCCCGCGCTTCTCGGAAGATTTGGACTTTAGTTCCTCTTTGACAGATATCCATGCCCTGGAAGATGCTGTTGTGGGCGCGCTGGCCGAGATTGCGCGTGAGAACGTGGGCGTGGACATTGCCGAAGCCAAGACCACCAGCGGCGGGTACCTGGCCATCCTCACCTTCCGCGGCGACGACGCGGAGGTCGCTGTGCAACTCGAGATTTCGCTGAGAGAAGGCGAGAAGCGCGGGGAGGCTGTCACCATCGTCTCCGATTTCATTCCCGCTTACACCATCCTGGCCCTGGCCAGGGACCAGCTCATTGACGAGAAGATAAGGGCGCTCCTGTCCAGGAAGAAGGCGCGGGATTTCTACGACCTGTACTTCCTGCTGCGGGCGAACCTGCTACCGCCTGGCAAACGAGACGCCTTGCCCCTGGCATTGGAAACGGTCAGGGGGGCCAAGATAGACTTCGAGCAGGAGCTGAAGGGATTTCTTCCCAGGAGCCATTGGGCCATCATTCGCGGCTTCCCGGCAACCCTGGAGAGGGAAATCGAACGGTTCGTGTGAAGGATTTTGACCATCTGATGCTGGAGGTGTGGAGGCGGGAAGGGAATTATCCGGCATAGCTGCTTGACTTTTCGGGAGGATTCATTATAATGATTATCAGCGGCCAGGATGGTTTTACATAATAAGCGGAGAATCTCTTAAGTTATGCACAAAAAAAGACAAAGTTGGGTGTCGAAAACCAATATTGGCGCGAACGCCGCTGGATCGTATATTTATGCCGCTATTAAACACACCGAGCTCGTATTAACCCGGTATTAAACATACTATGCTCGTAGAATCACGAGTTCGGCGCACCGGCTCCACAGAACCGAGATCGACCGTTCGCCCGGGAGGAACCATGTCCACGAAGAAGCTCTCCTTCATCGCCAAATCCCTATTACTCGCTGCCCTACTCGCTGGCTGCATGTCTGCGCGAGCACCCGAGACCCCGGTAGTTGTTTCCGCCGACTCCTGTGCATCCGCGGCAACTTTGAAGGATCCTCCCTTGGATTCCGCGTTCACAAGCGACGCGGTCCTCGGTGGAGGCAAAGTTCAGTCCGGGGAGTTCCAATTCGAGGCGTACCTGTATTGCGATCCCAATCTGGTCCCAGATGCCTCCGCGCCCGAATCCACCAGCGCAATAGCAGGCCTGGGAGTACACACTGCCTGGCGATACGACGGTGCTAATATCCCAGGCGCCGTCACTCTGGAATGGGGCTTCGGCGAACAGGCCCAGCCGAGTGGCGGTTGGGACGGTGGTCTGACGCGCGGATCGATGGGTACATTCACAGGTGGACTCAACTCCCTGGAGGCGACATCAGCCATTGCCCAGGACAAGCCACTGCGACTCACCTTTACCGTTAAGGCCACCGGAGTACAGGCCGGCGCAGTCCTCTCCTTCGAATTGGTGCCCTCCAGTGATGGATACGTCCCAACAGACATCCGGCTCGAGAGCCAACCGTAGATCATCACCATCCGGTGCGCCTAACAACTCGATGGAGCCGACCCGGCCAGCAAGGCGTCGATTTCAGCGCGACACTAGCCTTGGCTGGCCGGGCGGCTCATCTCGAGGCCGTTAGCCAGCCCCGTTCATTACCCTGCTAGCAGGCCTTCCAGCCTAGCCTTCACCCCCGGCCATTCTCGGTCGAGAATGCTATAGTAAACCGAATCGCGAAACCCCCCATCCGCTAAAATGTAGTGATTGCGCAGCACGCCCTCCCGCACCGCGCCGATGCGCTCGATAGCCCGCAGGGAGCGTAGATTGCGCGCATCCGTTTTGAACTGCACGCGGATGCAGCCCAGCACCTCGAAGGCGTGTTTCAGCAAGAGATATTTGCACTCGGTATTGACCGCCGTGCGCTGGAACCCGGTCGCGTACCACGTCCCGCCGATCTCCAGGCTGCGATGCTGCGGGCGGATCTCCAGGTAGCGCGTCGCGCCGATGGCGTGTCCGCTCGCAAGATGAATGACCGCAAAAGGCAGGTCGGTGCCGGCTGCCTGACGCGCAAGGATTTCGCGCACCCAGGCCAGCATCTTCTCCTCGTCCTCGGGATAGGCATACAACATGTAGCGCCAGATACGCTCGTCGTGGGCGGCGACGGTCAGATCCGGCACATGCTTCTCCGAAAGCGGCTCGAGCCGGACAACACTTCCAGTCAATGTGACGGGCTGGATAATCATAATCTTCCTCGGATACCAGACCCTAAAGGTCTCTGAGACCTTTAGGGTCTTTATCTTGAGTAGGTAAGTATGGCATTTGTGGCCCCTCCACGCCCATCAACTCAGACAGCGCGGCGCGCATAGCAACGCGGTCGTCCCAGGGATACTCGGTCGTACCGAAGCACATGGACTGCTCGTGACCCTTGCCGCAGGCGATGACGATATCGCCCTCCTGCGCCAACCGGACCCCGAGCCTGATCGCCTCGCCGCGGTCGGGGACGCGGAAGAAGGTCTCCCCCTCCGCCCCTCCCTTCAGCCTAGCTCCAGCCGCCATTTCTTCGAGAATGGCCTCCAACGACTCGGTGCGCGGGTCTTCGGCGGTCAGGATGGTGATGTCCGCCAACTCCGCAGCGACTTCCGCCATCATGCGGCGCTTCTCGCGGTCGCGCAGGCCAGCCGAGCCAAAAATGGCGATTACGCGCCCTTGTTTCACCACACCGTTCGTGCCGCGAACACCGGCGGCACGCCGGTGCGAGACGGCAGAGAGCACAGAGTCCACAGAGTTTTTATTATTTTTCTCTGTGCTCTCCGTGTTCTCCGTGGTAAAAATTATCTGTCGCACGGTCTCAAGTGCCACGCGCAGGGCGTTGGGCGTGTGGGCAAAGTCCACGATGGCGGTAAAGGGCTGGCCGAGTTCGATGCGCTCCATGCGGCCCGGCACGCCAGGGAACGCGGCAATGCCGTGCGCGGCAGTTTCCGGGTCGAGACCAAGACCGGCAACCGCAGCCGTCAGCGCGGCCAGGCAGTTGGAGACATTAAAGGCTCCGATCAGCTTACTTTTAATGGCTACGCGCAGTTTATCGTTTTTTATTTCAAACCGAAGCCCCGAAGCATCACAACTGATGTTTTCGGCGCGCACGTCCGCCCCCTCCCCCAACCCGTAACTGACAATTTTCGATGGCCGATTTACGATTGACGATTGAATGATTTCGACCAGGTAAGGATACGAGGCATCGTCACGATTGAGGACGGCGAGGCGAGGATTGCCTTGGGGTTTTTGCTGTGTCGCCGAAAGTCCGGTAAAGAGGCGGGATTTGGCGGCGCGGTAGGCCTCGTACGAGCCGTGATAATCCAGGTGCTCGTGGGTGATGTTGGTCACCACGCCGATGTCGAACTCGCAGGCGTCCACGCGGTGCTGCGCCCAGCCGTGAGAAGTGGTCTCCAGCACGACATGCGTCAGGCCGGCGTCCACCATCATGGCCAGATACCGCTGCACGTCCGGCGCGTCCGGCGTGGTGACGTGGAAACCGGTATCCAGCACCTGGTCGCCGATGACCGCGTTGACTGTCGAGATCATGCCCGCCTTAATCCCGGCCTCGAGCAGGATTTGGTAAAGGAGGTTCGTGGTCGTCGTCTTGCCGTCCGTGCCGGTGACGCCGATCATGGTCAACTTGCGCGCCGGGTAGCCATAAAATGCGGCCGCGAGATGAGCCAGTGACTGGCGGGAATTTTCCACCTGGATATATGGCACGGGTATAAGACCTCCGAGGTCCTCGGAGACCTCGGAGGTCTCCTGCTCGCCGACGACCGCCGCTGCGCCTTTGGCAATCGCGTCTGGAATGTATTTGTGGCCGTCAGCCAGGCCTCCAGTGCAGGCGACGAACAGCGCGCCAGGCTGGACCTGGCGGCTGTCCGCGGTGATCGCGGTGACGTGGCAATCCACCCCAATCGAACCCTTGTAAGGGAACGGGAATGAAGAAAAAAGGTCAGAGAGCGAAATTGACGACATGCAATAGTTTTACCACAAATGCACGAAGGCACAAAGAATTTCGCCTCTTTGTGCCTTCGTGTTGAATAACCATCCGAAAATTACGTAGACAGGGCTCCCATGCCCTGTCTGGATGGCGTGGGAGCCATCCCTGCAAGAATTTCGGGTGAATTCTGAGTGCGTATGTGTTTCAGCGCAGACTGTGGCGCAGACCCTCGAGCTTGTTGGCGACAGAATCGTCCAGTACCTTATCGCCCACCTTGATGACCAGGCCGCCCAGGATGGCCGGGTCAATGCGGAAGGCGACGGTGGCCTGCGTGCCCATCTTGGCCAGGATGTCCTTTTTCAGCACGGACTGTTCGCCGGTTGTCAGCGGCAGCGCGCTGGTCACCTCAGCCGAAGCGCCGCTGAGTTTCTCGCCTTCCAGCACGACCACCTTGCCAGATTTGACGCCAGAGAAGAATTCTTCCAGGAGAGTGTGCTGCCGCTTCTCGTCCAGCGCCTCGCCGATCAGCTTTTGCGCTGCAGCGATAGCCAACGCAGCCACCTGGCCGCGCAAGTCGCTGAGCATACGATTGCGCTCTTCGGCGATGTCGGCCAGGGTTGCCTCGCGCTCCTTGACGATCTCCCCCTCGGCTCCCGCCTTGACTTCGAGCATGGCTTTTTCGGCGCGCTCCGTAGCTTCGTTCACGATGTGGGCCGATTTGGCCTGCGCTTCGGCAATGATCCTGGCGGCCTCTTGCTCGGCGTTATCGCGTGCTTCAGTGGCAATACGGGCGTCTTCCTGACCCTGTGCAATGGTATTGCGCCGTTTCTCTAACATATTCGCCAGCGGAGCAAACAGCCACTTGCGCAGGATGACAAAGACGATCAGGAAGCTGAGAATCTGCAATAACAATAAACCGGGGTTAATCCCAAGCTCTCCCATGAACAGCCTCCTACTTGGCGACGAAGAGCAAAACCAGCGCCACTACGAGAGCGTAAATAGCCACTGCTTCGGCAAACGCGATCGCCAGGATCATGTTGATCTGGATATCGCCGGCCGCATCGGGATTGCGGGCAATGCCTTGCATCGCGCCGCTGCCCAGGATGCCGATGCCCAAGCCAGCGCCCAGGGTCCCAACCATTGCCAAACCAGCTCCTAAAAACTTGGCCGCATATACAATTGCCTGTTCGAGAGTGTATTCTACCATTTCTGTGTCTATCTCCTTTCGATGATGTACTTCGAGAAAAATCTATGCGTGAGCCCCTTGGATTTCACTGTGTTCATCAGCATGTTCGCCATGTCCCTTCGTAGCAATGGCAATGAACACCATAGTCAGAATGCCAAAAACCAGCGCCTGGATGACGCCAAAAAACAGTTCCAGGAAATACAGGCCGAACTGGCTGACCGGTAAGAGCGTCCCCAGCACGACCACCAGGACCGCGCCGCCAAACATAGAGCCAAGGAGACGGAATGAGAAAGAGATGATTTTGGCAAATTCTGAGATGAACTCAAGTATACCGACGAAAATATCAATAAATGGATTGATCGCGTCGAACGCGTTCACTTCCCGCCTCACCCACATTTTGAAAAACCGGCCAAAGTTCAAAAATTTGCCAAAGTAGCGCGGGCCATTGGCTCGTACTCCAAAGAACTGTACCATGACTACTGCAATAAGCGCCAGCGATGCAGTGAAGTTCAAATCTGTAGATGGGGAGCGGAAAAACGGGACAAGTTTATAAGCATTGGTTGTGGCCTCAGTTGCCGTCAATCCGACCAAACCGGGGATAATGTCAATTGTCGCATATCCCGTCTCACCACCTGCCGAATGCTCGATCAGACCAATGCTTTCCATACCGGGAAAGAGCTTGAGCAGGTTTGCCGTCAGCACGAGAGTGATAATCGTAGCGACCAGTGGAAATACCTGCCTGGCCCATTTCTTGCCAACTGTCTTCTCGACAAGAGTGTAAATGGCTCCAAAAATTGTCTCGAAAATGGCGGCGATGCCTTTCGAAGGCGAACCATCCGCGTGGATTCCTCGCCCGGCAGCCAGCGCCAAGGCGATGACAATCAAATCCACAATGACAGTCGTAACGAGCGTATTCGTCAATGTGAATCCCCCCAGGATGGGTAAAGTCACCAGAGACTCACTCTTGAGCGAGACCTCTGGCCGGGCCGGTTTCACCAACGCTCCCGCAATGCCGACAGCAATCAGAAGCGCTAGAACCAGCCAACGGGTGATATGGAGTTTCTTCTTCTCACGAGTTGCCACGCGCATCTTCCTCCACTTGAGTTTTTATATCCTGAGGCGAACCAGGTACAGCATCTTTGATTTGTTTTTTCGCCCGGTTGACCAACCAAAAAATGAATATCCACGTCATGGGAATGCTGGCCAGGATGAGCAAAATGACGAACATCCCGTTGGTTGCAAAGAAGCGGTCCAGCCATAACCCGGCCAGCAAAGCAACAAAAACGATCACGAAGGTAAAGCAACCGACCTGAATAGCAACGTTCGCCAAATATCGGGTCGCTACCGACCGAGAAAGTGATTTTTTCTCTGTCTCTGGCTGGCTCATGGCGGCGGAATTATAACATAACATCGCGCGAGGAGATTGCTTCGCCAAAGTGCGGCTCGCAATGACAGATTAGAACAAGTTCATCGCCGCGCCGCTTGCCAGATTGAACCAGGGAGCAAACACCACACCCACCAAAATAATGCCAATGGTGAGGATCGTCAAGGCGATGGCATAGGGACGCGAGAGCTGGATCGGGTATTTCTCCTCCTCCTCGCCCTCCATGCGGTACAGGTAAACATATTTCAGCACGGTCAGGTAGTAGTAAAGGCCGATAATCGAATTCAGCACACCGACCACTGCCAGCCAGATCCAGCCCTGCTGGATGGCCGCAGCAAAGACGAACACCTTGCCAACGAAGCCGCCGAAAGGCGGCATCCCGGCCAGCGACAGGAAAGCAACCAGCATCATCAAGGCCAGCGTGGGGGCGCGGCGGCTGAGTCCATAATAGGCTTTCATGTCATCCGAACCGGCCACGCGTCCAAAGGCGGTGACGATGCCAAAGGCCGCCAGGTTGGTCAGGATGTAGGCGATCAGGTAGAAAACCGTACTGGCTGCGCCCAACTGCGAGAAGGCAACCACGCCGATCATGGCGTAGCCAGCGTGAGCAATCGAAGAATACGCCAACATACGCTTGACGTTCTTCTGCGCCAGGGCGATCAGGTTGCCAACCGTCATGGTAAGAGAGGCCAGGACAGCCAGAATCACGCTCCAATTGGCCGCCAGGGATGGGAATACCGCCATGAAGAGCCGCAGGACAACCGCGAATCCAGCCGCCTTTGAAGCCGTAGACAGGAAACCGGCAACCGGTGTGGGAGCGCCCTCGTACACGTCTGGCGCCCAGAAATGGAACGGGAAGAGCGAAACTTTGAAGGACAGTCCGACCAGGACGAGGAAAATGATTCCGAGCGCAAGCAGGCTCAAGGTCGGGAAAGAGGCGGCCAGCGCGTAGAGGCTGGTCTCGCCAGAGAAACCGTAGAGCAGGCTGAAACCATACAGCAGGACGGCCGAAGTCAACGCGCCGAAGAGCATATATTTGAAACCCGACTCGGTGGACTTTTCGTCGCCGGTCAGGAAACCGGCCAGGATGTAGAGCGGGATGGAGGTGGTCTCGATAGCCAGGTAGAGCATCACCAGGTCGGCGGCGGAGGCCATGAGATTCATGCCCAGCGTGGCGGCCAGGAGCAGGAAGTAGGATTCGGCGCGGCGTCCAACCCCTTCCACATCCATCATGAACAGCGCGGTGATGGCCGCGCCGAAGAGGAAGAACATCTTGAAAATAAATCCCAGCCAGTCATCGCGCAACATGCCGCCGAAGACCAGTGCCGGTTCCGCGCCCGGGCGGGCAACCGCCAGGCTGACAGCCAGGATGAGGAACAGGCCGCCAGCAGTCAGCCAGCCCAGGTTCAGGCGGCGGTTCTCGTCCTTCCAGAACGGGTCGAGGACCAGCACCAGGATGCCGAGCGCAAGGAGCAGGATTTCAGGGAGAATGGGCAGGATGATAGTCACTATGCACCTCCCAGGAGGCTCAACAAATGCTGGACGCCGGTCTGCACCCAGGGCACCATCAAGGCGGGGAACAGACCCAGGCTGATCATGATGACGCACAAGAAAACCAGGGCGACTTTATCCTGGACGGTGATCGGCCCGATGTGGCCCTCGAATTCAGCCGGCATATTGCCAAAGAAGACGCGGCGGATGACCAGCATGATGTACGCCGCGGTCACGACGATGGAAATGGCGGCGATGATCGCCACCAGCGGCTTGACCTGCCAGATGCCCATGAAGATGGGGAACTCGGCCACGAAACCAGAGAGGCCGGGCATACCCATCGAAACCAGGCCGCCGATGATGAAGGCCACGGCCACCAGCGGCAGGGGCTTGACCATGCCGCCTAACTTGGGGATGTCACGCGTGTGCGCCCGGTCGTAGACCATGCCGACGGCAGCAAAGAAGAGAGCCGTCATCACGCCGTGCGAGAACATCTGCAAGCCCGCGCCGGTCAAGCCGACGCGCGTCAGCGTGGAAAAGCCCATCATCACCAATCCCATGTGCGAGACCGAAGAAAAGCCAATGACGTATTTGAAGTCGGTTTGCACCATGGCAATGAACGCGCCGTAGACGATGTTGACCAGCGCCAATCCCATGATGAGCCACGACCAGGATTTCGCCCCTTCCGGCAGGAGCATGATACCGACGCGCAGAGCAGCAAATGCGCCCAGTTTCATCAAGACGCCGGCATGGAACATCGAGACGGCGGTCGGCGCAGCGACGTGTCCATCCGGCGACCAGTTGTGGAAGGGGAAAATACCGCCCAGGACGGCGAAACCGAAGAAGACGAACGGAAACCACAATTTCTGGAAGGCGGGCGAGAAAGCCGCCTGCTCCAAGGCCAGCATGTCAAAGGTGTGCAGGCCGCTTTGCCAGTACATCGCCAGCGCGCCGATCAGGGAAACGACCGAGCCGATGAACAGGTAGAGGGTCAACTTCATGGCCGCATATTCACGGGTTTTGATCCAGCCCCAGATGGCAATCAGCAGGTACATCGGGAAGACGGCGATCTCGTAGAAGAAGAACAGCATGAACAGGTCGAGCGAGGCGAATACGCCGAACACGCCGCTCGCCAGGATGAATAAAAAGGCGAAGAATTCACGCGGGCGGTCGTCCAGGCCCCAAGAGATCAGCACACCGGTAAACATGACCACGCCGGTCAACAGGACGAGCGGCGCGCTCATCCCGTCCACGCCGAGGTGCAGGCTGATGCCGAGCATCGGCATCCAGTTGTATTTCTCGACGAACTGGTAGCCGGCCGCGGCCTTGTCGTAGCTGAAATACACCCATAACGAAAGGAGCAGCGCAAGAGACGCCGCAGCCAGCGCCGTGACGCGCACCTCGTTCTTGCGCTCGGACTTTATCAGCAAGATCAGCATCGCTGCGGCCATGGGGGTGAAGACGATGACGCTTAGGATCGGAAATTGCATGAGTCACCTCGGGTAGAGAGAAAAGAGAGTAGAGATTAGAGAGTAGTTCACTATTCTCGACTCTCTAATCTCTACTCTCTTAAAACAGCATTGTCACAGCCTTATTGATCACTTCAAGTATCCACGCCGGCCAAATTCCAATGACAAGGATGAGCGCCATCAGCGGCGCCATGACGATGATCTCGCGGGCGTTGATATCGGTCAAGCGGTGCTCACCACGTGAGGCCCAGTGCTCGTTCAACGGGCCGTGCAAAACCTGCTTGACGCCTTTGAGGATGTACGCACCGGTGAAGAGCAGACCCAACATGGCAATGGCGGTATAGACCGTCAGGATCGGCCAGGAACCTCGCACGACCAGGAATTCGGAAACAAATCCGTTCAAGCCAGGCAAACCCAGCGAGGCCATGGAGGTGAAGAGCAGGATGCCGCCATAGATCGGCGCCAGCGGGAACAGGCCGCCGAAATCGTTCAGGTTGCGGGTGTGCGTCCGTTCGTAGATCACGCCCACCAGGAAGAACATGCCCGCCGCCGAGAGACCGTGGTTGAACATCTGCAAGACCGCGCCGTTCAGGGCAATGTTCTTGCTCAAATTGAGGGCCATATCCGGGTTGTTCGAGCCGACCTTGGCAGCCGCGGCAATGCCGAGCAGCACAAAGCCCATGTGATTGACGGACGAATAGGCCACCAGCCGCTTGAAATCCGTCTGCCCATAGGAGGCGAACGCGCCGAAGACAATGGCCATCACGGCCAGGAAAGCCAGCGCGCCAGCAAAGTGCTGGGCTTCAGCAGGATACAGCGGCAGGACCAGGCGCAGGAAGCCGTAAGCGCCCAATTTCAACAGCACGCCGGCCAGGATCATCGAACCGGCCGTCGGCGCCTCGGTGTGGGCGTCCGGCAGCCAGGTGTGGAACGGCCAGACCGGCACCTTGATCGCAAAGGCAACCACAAAGGCCCAGAAGGCAATCGCCTTGACCGTTGCCACGGGCAGGCCCATTAGCGTTCCTTCGAGGGCATTCCACTTCAAATATAACGAGGGCAGGTCATAGGTCTGGAAAAGCACACCCAGCATCTGTATGGCCAGCAGCAGGCCGAGCGAACCGGCCATGGTGTAGATCATGAACTTGAGCGAGGCGTAGTTGCGCGCCTGCATTTTGATCCCCTTCCACAGCGTCCGTTCGCCCTTCTCGCTGCCCCACTGGTTGATCAGGAAGTACATCGGCACCAAGCCGATCTCCCAGAAGACGAAGAAGATGAGCAGATCAAGAGCCAGGAAGACGCCCAACATGCCCGTTTCCAGGAGCAGGAACAAGATCATGTAGGCCTTGACGCGCTCCTTGATGCTGAAAGAGGCCAGGATCGAAAGCGGCGTCAGCAGCGTGGTCAACAAGACCATCGTCAGGGAAAGGCCGTCTACGCCGACGTGGAAGGTCGAGTGGATCGCCTCGTACCAGGGATACTGCTCGGCGAACTGGAATCCGGCCGCGGACGAGTCGAAGCGCATCCACAACAGGACGGAAAGTCCGAACGGGACCAGGCTGGCGACCAGCGCTGTCCAGCGGATGGCTGTCACCTCGTCCCTGGGCAGGAACAGGATGACCAGCGCCGCCAGGACGGGGAAGAAGAGAATGAGGGTCAATAAGTGACTGAGAAGAAATTCCATTGGTTACTCCGCTAGTGAGACCTCACATCACATGAGACCTCACAGGCCTGGCAGACCTGTGAGGTCTACGAAACAATCAGTAAATAGTACACCGCGGCGAGGACGACGATCACCGCCAGGGAGGCGAGCATGTAGGCCTGGACGCGCCCCACCTGGATGCGGCGCAGACTGCTTCCGGCTTTTTTCACGATGTTCCCCGTCCCATCGGCGATGAATTCGTTGATGAACGGTTTATCGAAGTAATTGCGCAAGAAGCTGCCCAGCCAGAGCGCAAAGCGCCCAAGGGTGTGCAGGACGCCGTCTATGACCGTGCGATCCATGAACATGTACGTGAAGGTTTCCGAGATCCAATACGCCGGGCGGACGAACAGGAAGTCATAGGCTTCGTCGAAGTACCACTTGTTCTTCAACAGCGGGATTTGCAGGAAATCCTGCTGCGGCGATTTGACCTTGCGATAGACTAGCCAGCCGAAGAACAGGCCGCCCAGGGCGACGCATAACGAGGTCAGCAGCGGCCAGACGCTGAACGGCGCCGCTTCCGGGACCTCGGCCAGGGTGCCGCCGACGAACTCGTGGAACCAGTTCGGCAGGATGCCTCCAATCAATGGGAAGTGTTCCGGGATGCCCACCCAGCCATAACCAACCGCGAAGACCGCCAGCACGACCAGGGGCAGCGTCATCGTCCAGCGCGTTTCCTGGGCGTGTTCTGCCTCTTTGGTGCGCGGCTCGCCGAGGAAGGTCAGCGTGATCTGGCGCATGGTGTAGAAAGCGGTCAGGAAGGCGGCGAAGGCCAGGGTGGCGAAGATGGCCCAATGTCCGTTCCCGAAGGCGTCCGCCAGGATTTCATCCTTCGACCAAAATCCGGCCGTCAACACCGGGAAGCCGGAGAGGGCGAAGCCGCCAATCAGGAAAGTCCAAAAAGTGATCGGCATCTTCTTGCGCAGTCCGCCCATGTTGAACATGTTCTGCGGGTCTACCGAGTGATCGCCCGTGTGCAAGACGCCATGCTCCATGCCGTGGATGACCGAGCCGGAACCCAGGAAGAGCAGCGCCTTGAAGAACGCATGTGCAACCAAGTGGAACGCGGCCGCCACGTACGCGCCGATGCCCAGCGCGGCGACCATAAAGCCAAGCTGCGAAATGGTCGAGTAAGCCAGGACACGCTTGATGTCGTTCTGCGCCACGGCAATCGTCGCCGCGAACAGCGCCGTAAACGCGCCAATGAACGCAATAACGGACATGGTCGGGTTCAACGGCATGCCCGGTTCCCAGCCGGCTGAGATAAGCGGGAACATGCGGATGATCATGTACACGCCCGCCGAGACCATCGTGGCGGCATGGATCATCGCGCTGACCGGCGTCGGGCCTTCCATGGCATCCGGCAGCCAGACGTGCAGCGGCCACTGCGCCGATTTGCCCACCGTACCGATGAACAGCAACAGGCCAATAAACCCGGCGGCCGATAATCCAAAGAAAGGCGTGGCGGTAGCCGCCAGTGCGTGCAAGACTTCGGGTTGGAAGATCTCGCGGAAGGAGAGCGTACCGGTCGCCGAGTATAAAAAGGCGATGCCGAGCAGCATGAACACGTCACCGACGCGGGTGGTCATGAAGGCCTTGATCGCCGCGTTGCGGGCTGATTCCTTGCCATACCAGAAACCGATTAATAGATACGAGCACAGACCCATGATCTCCCAGCCGACGAACAGGGTCAGCAGGTTATTGGAGATCACCAGCGTGTACATGCCACACGCGAACAGGCCGATGAAAGCGAAGAAGCGCGAGTACATCGGCTCGATGGAGGGAACGGCGTGCTTGTGGCCTTTTTCGTCAGTAATTGTCGCGCCGTGCGGCGGGAGGCCGGCGCGGTCGTGGTCGCCTTGCGGCTGTCCAAAGTTGTGATAACCGACGCTGTAAACGAAGATCATCAGCACTGTCCAGGCGACGAAGAACAGCGTGGCGGCGGAGAGCGGGTCAATCAACACGCCGATCTTGAGCCAGGTATTCCCCGTCGGAAGCCAATTGATTGCCGATTCGAAAACCTCCTTGCCGAATTCATGCACCCCCAGGGCGCGCACGAAAACCAACATGCTTCCCAGCCAGGAAAGCCCCGCCGCGCCGATGGCCAGGCTATGACTGAGCGCCTTGTGCTTGTTGGTGAACAACACGATCACAAAGAATGCCAATAAGGGCGGGAGAGGAAGTAACCAGATGATTGTTTCAGTTGCCATGAAGCCTCCAAGCCAGAGAGGAGAGACTAGAGATTAGAGAGTAGTGACTGATCCCTAATCTCTAGTCATCTAATCTCACCATTTCATCAAATCAATCTCATCCGCGATCACCGTCTTGCGGCGGCGGTAGACCGAGATGATCAGCGCCAGGCCCACAGCCACTTCCGCGGCGGCCACGGCAAACACGATGATCGCAAAAACCTGTCCGGCCATCTGCGCCGGGTCCAGGTAACGCCAAAAGGCTACCAGGTTGATGTTGACGGCGTTCAGCATCAATTCCACACCGAGAAGGATAGCGATGGCATTCTTGCGCGAAAGCACGCCGAAAAGGCCGATGCTGAACAGCGCGGCGGACAAGACCAGGTACCAGGAAAGTGGGATGCTCATGCCGATCTCCTATTTCTTGCTCGCCGCAACATAAACCGCGCCAACCAGCGCCGCCAGCAACAGGATCGAAGCCACCTCGAACGGCAGCACGTATGCTTCCGGAGACACCAGGGCTGTGCCCAGTTTCCCAAGCGTATCCAATCCCTGAGGCATGGCTGCGGCGGTGCGGTTGACGCCTGGCTGAGTAACCAGCAGGAAGGCCAGGCCAGCAAAGACCAGCAGAGCGAGCAGCGCGGCCAGCCACCAATCCCTGCGCAATTGCGGTCCGCGGTCGCGCATCTCGCGGCGGGTGAGCATCACAGCAAAGATGAACAGGATAGCAATCGCGCCGATATACACCACCACCTGCACCACCGCCAGGAAACTGGCATCCAGGATCGCATAAAGCACGGCCACGCCGAAAAGCGCGGCGACCAACCACAGCGCGGCATGGATCAGGTTACGCGTGGTCACAACCATCAACGCGGCTGCGAGGATGAGGGCGGCGCAAAGTAGGAAGACGATTTGCACAGGAGTCATAGATTTGCTCCGTAGAGTCATGTCATTGCGAGCCGCTCTTTGGCGAAGCAATCCCCTCGCTGGCCTGGAGATTGCTTCGCGGCAAAGAGCGCCGCTCGCAATGACACTAAATTAGTGATGCACGGCCTCCACCAGAGGTTGGACGGAAGCCTCTTCCGCCTTGCGCTGGCGTTTGCCATACGCACGCAGGATTTCAATCGTCAGCCAGGCGATCACCACGTTCGACAGAAACATCCCGGCCACATAGAAATTGGTCGGCGCGAGCAGCTTGTCCATCACGGCGGTAACGATCAGCAGTGCGAGCGAGAGCGGCGTGAGGAATTTCCAGTTGAAAGCCAGCATGTGGTCAATGCGGATGCGCGGCATGGAATACTTGACCCACATGATGACCCAGTAGAAGAACAACGCTTTGGCAAGGAAAACGATCCCTTGAACAAAAGGATTGTTGAGCCAGATAAACGCTGGTAATTTTTCCAGGCCAAAGAAGCCGCCATAGCCGCCGAAGAACAGGATTGCGATAAATCCACCGAACGTGAAAGAGTGCAGCAATTCGCTGGCATAGAACCAGCCGAACTTCATGCCGGTGTACTCGATGTGGAATCCAGCCACGATCTCGGACTCGGCCTCATTCAAATCGAAGGGCGAGCGGCCCAACTCGGCAATCGCGCTGATAATGAAGATCACGGCAGCGAGCGGTGAAAGGATGACGATCCACACCCCACTCTGGAATTCCGTGATGCCCTTTACGCTCATCGTCCCGGTGATGATCGTCGGGATGAGCAGCGCCACCACCATCGGCACCTCGTAAGAGACCATGTTCGCCACCATGCGGAACGCGCCCAACAAAGCATACTTGTTGTTAGAAGCCCAGCCGCCCATGATAATAGCAAGCGTGCCCAACGCGCCGGCTGCGACCAGGTACAGCAGGGCTACGTTGAGATCCACCCCGTAGATCGTCGAGGCGATGGGAAGAATGGCCCACAGCAGGATGACCGCCGTCGCGGCCAGGACAGGCGCAATGTTGTAAACGACCTTGTCCGCGCCTTCGGGGGTGATGTCTTCTTTGATGATC
>Ga0208045_1000349_pt1 | contig 20170 bp, 18 predicted proteins | sample PL_2010_200m_FD_184160 | JGI IMG/M metagenome (GOLD analysis project Ga0208045, IMG submission 184160) | Freshwater microbial communities from Powell Lake, British Columbia, Canada to study Microbial Dark Matter (Phase II) - PL_2010_200m... | ecosystem: Environmental > Aquatic > Freshwater >...
AGTATAATGAAGTGAATCCCTGCCCGGAGGCTATCAAAGGTACATGAAAAAAGGGGGGAGATTCACAAAACAGAAAAATATTTCCTGTGGGCCGTGTTCCATAATGATAACGGGGATTTGCGTATGATCTCTTCGGAGGTCGCCAGCAGTCATCATTTTCCCGAGCCATCCCAGAGCAGATCCCGGTGGTCCAGGATGATCCCGGAAACCGCGAAGAGCAGAATGAACAGGGTAAAGATCAGGCTGGGCCATTTGTGCCATTTCCGGAGGCATTGGAGGAGTCGGTTACTCATTTCGATAATACGAAAAAGGTCATTTCAAAATAGGTCCGGTATATTCCTTCCTGCTGCTCGAAATAGGCGCTGAATCCCGCTGCCTCCATTTTTTCGATCATCGGCATAGGTGGAAAAGGAGTGAGGATCTCGTAGATCTCGCCGGGTTTCAGGTCGCGGGTTTCACGTAACACCCGGTCGAGCGGATGCTCCCCAGCGGCCAGGATCAGCCTGGCGTCAAGGGTACTCACTATTTTTTCTTTTAATAGCCAATCAGGTCGTTCCATTTTTTTATTATTTCGGTTTTAAATTGCATTTCAGGTTGCCCTGGCAACCTTTATAATGTGTTTATCATTTGATTCTCTGCACATCAGCTTCTTTTTGAATAGGATAATATCCGTTGTTCGCCCTGCAACGCCCTTTTTTCCGTCAGATCCTGTGAAACTTCCAGCGTCCCGAGATATTCCCCTTTTTCATCCCGCAAAGCAAAATATTCAATATGTACGAACCGCCCCTGTATCTGGAGCCAGAAGGCAGCGCTTTGCTCTTTCCCATTTTTGAAATCACTCAGTATCTGTTCCACGACATGGACACTGGAAGGGGGATGGCACATCCGGACATCCCTGCCCAGAATCGCCCGGTTCCGGTCAAAGATCCGCTCTTTTCCCTGGGAGAAATATCTGACTTTATCATTCCGGTCGACAAAGGTCATATCGAAGGGAACGGTATTCAGGAGCGCCAGCAGCTCCTCGGTGTTAAAACGTCCGCTGGGCAACTGGATCTCTTCTTCTTCCTCTTTCGCCTCCTTCCTGACATCTATTCCGGCAGGACTCCATTCGATCTGTGGATCATACAGGCAATAGCCTATTTCATTGGTTTGCTGATAAATGTCATGCCAATCGCCTTCGGTCAGCTTATCCAGGGTCATCGGGAAGAGGATCTCCTCCTCTTTCATGATCATATCGGTGATGGCTTTGACTGCCGGCTGCAGGTTTACCTCTATCTTGAGCTGCATCTGGCTGGCGGTGGAGGCCGGCATATCCAGGGCGTTCAACGCATCTTTCAGGAGATCCCGGGTCTCATCGTGTTTTCCCCACATTACTTTGGGCGGTCCGGTAATGCCATATTTCTCCAGAAACGGAAACAACAGGTTCTCTTTCCGGCGGTAATGCTTATCAACATCCATGAGACTGTTGAAAAGCCCCCGGATCTTGTTGATGGTGGCCACCGCGCCATGCAGGTCATATTCCCGGTCAATGGTATCAAACAGCTCTTGCAGTTGCCGGGCCACCTTTTCCAGCTCCCGGTTTTCCATTTTAAACGTATCCACCGGATGGCCCGGAGCCACGATTTTCATTCCCGAAAGATCGATCCGGCCTTCCAGGGCCTGGGTATGAACGTCACAAAGACGTAATACCTCGTCCTCCGGAAGGCCTTCATTGATCAGCTCCTGTTCGACTTCCACCACTTCCCCGTAAGGGATTTTCGACATCAGTTCCACCAGGCGGGCCTTCACGGCTTCCGGTGCCACCCCTTCATGCAGTTGCAGGATCATGTGCTTGAGGAGCTCTTTGCGTGACTGGGAATTATTTATCAATTCTGACATAATTGTTGTTTTATTTCCTCACCCTTTAATCATTGTTAACACCATTTTGAATTTTTCCATTGCATTGACCGCATGTGGAATACCGGCGGGCATGATGATCGTATCTCCGGTTTTCATATGAAACGGCTGATCGTTGATGACAATCTCCGTCTCCCCTTCGATCACCTGTACCATGGCATCGAACGGCGCCGAATGGGTACTGAGCCGCTGCCCTTTATCAAAGGCAAACAACGTAACGGTTCCTACCGGCTTATCCAGGATCCGCTTACTTACAATCCCTTCCGGAGAATACTCAACCTTCTCCGGAAACCGAAAGACATTCGAGTGTTCAAATAATGATTTTTCCATTTTTTCTCTTTTAATTCGTCATTCGTAACTCTTAATTCGTAATTCACTTCTTCACGGACCATCCCCCCTTTAATCCGTATACAAACCAGACCAGCGCCAGTGTCCCCAATCCGAAAATCGTATCCCCGATCACACGCAGCCATTTGAAGATCACCAGGGTGGAATCCTGCATAAATTCAGCTGAACGGGCATACCAGAGGCCATGTTTCACGCTCACCCAGGTCTGGGCAAGGCCAACCGGCAGTACACTGAGCAGCACCATCAAGGCGAGGCCGATGTTGATCGCCCAGAACGCAAATTTAATACACTTCTCTTTCCAGACGGCTTCCGGATTCATACTTTTCAGCACAAACAGCATCAGTCCGATACCCAGCATTCCGTACACTCCGAAAAGTGCGGTATGGCCATGAACCGGGGTCGTGTTCAACCCCTGCATGTAATAAAGGGCGATCGGAGGATTGATCAGGAATCCGAAAATACCTGCCCCTACAAGGTTCCAGAAAGCGACTGAAATAAAGCTGTAGATCGGCCATTTGTATCCCATCAGCCAATCCTTGCTTTTTGAAAGTCTCAGGGTTCCATAAGCTTCAAATCCCATCGTAACCAATGGGACCACTTCCAACGCACTGAAGGTGGCTCCCAGCGCCAGGATCGCTGTTGGTGTCCCGGTGAAATAAAGGTGGTGGAACGTTCCGATGATCCCTCCCGACAGAAAGATGATGGTGGCAAACAGCACACTGCTGGTAGCGGTTACCACGCGTATCAGTCCCATCCTTACAAACAGGAAGGCCATTGCCACTGTGGCGAATACTTCAAAGAAGCCTTCCACCCAGAGGTGAACTACCCACCAGCGCCAGTATTCGGCGATGGCCAGGTGCGTTTGCCGGCCCCACATCAGTCCGGCCCCATAAAAGAGAGCGATGGCAATGGAAGCAATCACAAACATCGTTAACAACGACCGGGTCTCTTTTCCTTGCTTGAACGCCGGAGCCAACGCTCTGGCCATCAACACCAGCCAGATGATCAATCCGATAAACAGGAACAACTGCCAGAACCGTCCCAGATCTACATATTCGTATCCCTGGTGTCCGAACCAGAAGTTCTGCACCAGTCCTAGTTTCTGCATCACTCCATACCACTGACCCAGGAGCGATCCAACCACGATCACCAGCAAGGCCAGGAAGAGGAAGTTGACGCCCAGTTTCTGGAATTTCGGGTCTTTCCCCGCCATCGCAGGCGCTAGGTAAAGGCCGGTAGCCAACCAGGAGGTGGCAATCCAGAAGATAGCCAGCTGGACGTGCCAGGTGCGGGAGATGGAATAAGGAAGCAGGCCCGACAGGGGAATGCCGTAGAAAGCTTGCCCTTCTACACCGTAGTGAGCGGTGACCACACCCATGATGATCTGCACCAGGATGAGACCTGAGACTACCCAGAAATATTTCAGCGTTGCCCGCATCGAAGGAGTCTGAAGTCCACCGGTCAACGGATCACGGGCCGGCAGCTCCTCCGACCTGAGATGCTCTTCCTTCCGGGAAGCGTAGTACCAGACCATCAGACCGATTCCGGCCAGGAGCATGACGACACTGAATCCCGTCCACAGGATCAGTGAACTGGTGGCAACATTGGCTACGAGTTCTTCGGGCGGCCAGTTGTTTGTGTAGGTGATAGTACCGCCCGGCCGGTTGGTCACACACGCCCAGGTGGCCCAGAAAAAAAAGGCATTCATATCGGCCATGCGCTTCGGATCCTGAATGGTATGTATCGGAATCGCATAGGCATCACGTAGTTTGTCGTAGGTCGGGTCATCCGTGAACAACCCATCAAATTCCTTGCTTACTTGTTGAATGGCCGCGGCGCGCAAAGGAGATACCACGATGTCACCCGTTTCGGAATTGTACGTGTTGGTCCTTAACTCCGCTTGCAACCTGACCTTCAGCATCGCTTGCTCCTCGGCGGGGAGGTCGGCAAAAGGTCTGTGATATGTCGTATCGGCCCAGTAATTTAAAATGAATTCGGCCTCTTTGTGCAACCAGTCGGCGGTCCAATCAGGGGCCACATAGGAACCATGTCCCCAAACCGTTCCGAGTTCCTGTCCTCCGATGGACTGCCACACATTCTGACCGTCCTTGATATCCTGCCCTGTAAATAATACCTTGCCATCAGTAGTGACGACTTTTTCCGGTATGGGCGGCTTTTGCCTGTAGATCTCCCACCCGAAAAATAACAGTACCGAGAATGAAATAATCAATACGGCACTAAAACCAAACCAGAGTTTACGTGTGTTCATAAGGGTTAATTTGGTTAATAAATTGGTTATCTATTTTATAATTTCGCTATTTTGCTGACAACCCCTTCCACTCCTCCTCCAACACCTCTCCCTTGATACTCACGGTGATCCACTTGATCGGGACGTTTCGCCCCGCCTGCTGCCGGGCCATCTCAGCCATGGCAAGTAAACCGCCGCAACAGGGAACCTCCATCATGATGACTGAAAGGGAGTTGATCCGCGAATCTGCAATCATGGATGCAAGTTTTTCAACATACGACTCCTTGTTGGTGTCAAGCTTCGGACAGGCAATTGCCAATGATTTGCCCTTCAAAAAACGGGCATGAAAATTACTCATGGCAAACGGAACACAATCGGCTGTTAACATGACATCCGCATTCCGGAAATAGGAGGCCTGTGGGTTTAACAAATGCAGCTGAACAGGCCATTGTGTGAGTTCTGAGAGCCTGCCCGGGTTACCGGAATCCGCAGTGGGGGCTTCGTTCGCCTCTTCCTGGTCAATGTTGAAATCCATGGCCATGGATCCCATGCAGCCACAGGCCGGTTTTCTTAGTTCAAATCCCTCTTTACTCATGTCAATATCATGTTCCTTTAAGTATTGGTTCGCTGCATTTAAAAAATCTACTTCGTTATGGTCGCGCAAATGCTCGAGATGAGCCAGAATGGTATTTTTTCCCTTGGGAACGATCAGTTCCATCACTTTTCTTTCATTGTATGGCTCTGCTTCCCGTTCCAGGATGGTAATGGCGCCTTCGGGACAATGACCGATGCAAGCTCCCAGCCCGTCACAGAACAGATCACTGATCAACCTGGCCTTGTCATCAATGATCTGAAGAGCCCCTTCCTGGCAGTTGGGAATGCACAATCCGCATCCGTTGCATAACTCCTCATCAATTTCTACGATCTTTCGTTTCATCTTCTTTTTTGCATTTAAGTATTGTTTTACTTATATATAGATAAAAAAATCAAAGGTACTTTTCCAATGTCTGTTCCTGCAGGAATTTTTTAAACTCGGCAGTCATTTTATTGATCATATTCCCCATGATGCACCGGTCATAATTGCATACCTCATATGCCAGTGGGCAATCAGCTTCACCGATCGGACCTTCGATTGCCTGGTAAACATCCAGCAAACTATATTCTTTCGGATCCCTTTTCAGGGAAAATCCTCCTGACGGGCCGCGCATCGATTTCAACAGGTCGCTTTTCACCAGCCGCTGAAGGACTTTTGCAATATGATTCTTGGAAAATCCTGTAAACTCAGCGATTTTCACTATATTGATGCCATGGTCAGCCCGGGCAATGAGCACCATGCTGTGAATGGCGATGGAAGAGGCTTCCGATAGTGAAAAGATCTTGGACATAAACCCTATTTAGGTATTTGAATACGCAAATGTATAAATAAAAATAATTCCCTCAACAAAACCAGGAAAAAATAATTATGTTTGTTTCAAAATCCTGCTTTACAATCCATGTCCAAGGTCATCACCAGTCTGCAGAATCCCCTGATCAAACAGATTCTGATACTCCAAGAGAAACCCCGGGAGCGCCGGAGACAGAATCTGATCGTGATAGAAGGCATCCGTGAAACAGCTCTTGCACTGAAGGCCGGGTATCCGCTCACTGTTGTACTTCATTGTGAAGTTATTCTGCCTCTCTCACAGTTCGAAGATCTCTTCCCGCCGGAACAACTGCCAGGTGAGGTTATCCAAATTTCCGCAGAGGTATTCAACCGGCTGGCCTACCGCAAAGACAACGGTGGGGTGATAGCCTGTGCCAGGACCCGTCAACAGAGGCTGACCGATCTTGAGTTACCGGATAATCCGTTGATTCTTGTCCTGGAGTCGGTCGAAAAACCGGGGAATCTTGGGGCTATTCTCCGCACGGCTGACGCGGCCGGCATCTCTGCGATCATCTTCTGTGATCCCCAAACCGATCTCTTTAATCCTAACACCATCCGGGCCAGCCTGGGAACGGTGTTCACCAACCAGGTGGCCACAGCCTCCTCAGCAGAAGCTATTGCCTGGCTGAAAGAGAAAGGAATGAACCTGTTTGCAGCAGCACTCAGCGGCGGCACCTGGTATCACGAAGCGGATTTCAGGGGACCCACTGCTATCGTCATGGGGTCGGAGGCGTTTGGGCTGTCCACCGGTTGGCTGGCAGAAGCTGAGCAGTGTATCAAGATCCCAATGCAGGGCGAGGTTGATTCATTAAATGTTGCTGCATCAGCCGCTATCCTGGTGTTTGAAGCCATGCGGCAGCGTGGATTCACTTATATTTCTCGTCCTCGGGCTTCAGGACCAGAAATCCTTTAGGCATTTTGCATTTTAACTCCAGTGGTGCCTCTGTCACCGGATGCTTCATGGCAAGGTAATAGGCATGTAACCGGATCCGGCGAACAAAGCGGTCGTCGGCCCCGTATTTCCGGTCCCCTACCACAGGATAACCTGACTCCGAGAGGTGTACCCGAATCTGGTTTTTTCTCCCCGTTTCCAGCTCCACTTCAAGCAGGGCATAACCGGCGGTACTGTCCAGGACACGGTAATGGGTAACTGCGTATTTGGCATCTCCCGGGTCCCGAACAGAAAACATCTTTTGCTCTCTTCCCTCCTTCAGCCAACTCCGGATGGTTCCCTTTTCCTTATCGGGAATTCCCTCCACCAGGGCGTAATACAACTTGCGGTTCAGTTTCCACCCCTCCTTCACCTGTTGCTGAATGACTTCCGTTTTGGCAAACACCAGCAGACCGGAAACCTCCCGGTCTAGCCGGTGCACCACATACAGCCTCTCCCTCCCTTCCGAATTCTCTTTCACGTAGTCAAGCATCTCTTTATAGATAGAGGTTCCTCCCTGGCCCCGTTCGCCAACAGTCAGCAATCCGGCCGGTTTTTCCACCACCAGCAGGCTGTTATCCTCAAATACAACGGGATATGGTGCCTTCAACTGTGACCGGGTAAGGACCTGCCGCAGGTACTCCACTGTATCTTCCGGTACTACCTTGGTAATGGGATTGGTGGTCATCAACCCATTGACTTTCACATTGCCATGTGCAATCATCTTCTTTACGCTGGTCCGGGATGCCTGACTGAACTCCCGCAGGAGCAGCTCAGTCAATGTCATCGGTGCCGGAACCCGGATAATCATTCGGCGGGAGATAAGGTGATTTCCAAATAAACCGGCTGATGGTCTGATTCCTCAAAACCCGTCGGGAAAGTGCACGTCTTGAGGATCCTTACATTCGGGGAGACCAGGAAGAAATCCAGGATGGTAACCGGGGTGATTCCCTTCCTGTAGGCTTGATCCACATCTCTGTTGGTTGGCAGGAGAGGATCGAAGGCAAATTCCCAGTCAGGAAAAAAACTCTTCAGGTTGGTGAAATCATCCTGTTTGACACAGTCGCCCGTGGTAATCGCTTCCGGGGAAAAGCCCGGCGGGTTCGCATTCCAGTCGCCCCCGGCTACCAGGTAATTTCCCCGTTCATATTCAGCCAGTAAAAAATCCCTGATCATCTCCATCTCCCGTTTCCGCAATATGCCTCCCGTGTCGTAAGCGGAGTTGTGGATGTTGACCAGGATCAACTGCCTGCCATTGCTCAACGAATACCGGGAAACCAGGAAGCAGCGTTTCATGTAGAATAACCGGTCGGGCCAGGGAACATGTTTATCGAACCCATATCGCATAACGCCGACCGGCTGGTACCGGGAACAGGTCACCAGCCCTGAGTTCACCCGCCCCATAGGGTGAGCCGGTGGAACGGGAACGAAACGGCAGTGGTAATTGAGGGCATAAGCGAGACAAAACCCGGGAAGGGTGTTTGCCATGTCGTTCACCTCATTCTTGTAAAAGCTCCGTTTGGAGCATGAATCGACCTCCTGGAGAAGAAAGAAATCCATTCTGTCATGCTCCTTCAGAAAGTGAAGGATCCCTGCCCAGGATTGCTGAAAAGAGGGGTATTCCGGTCGGACCCGTTTCCCTCCATCGTAAAAAAAATCCATCCCGTTGTCCAGGCCTCCATAACCGATATTCCAGGTAATCAGCGAAAATTTGCCGGTCGAATCAAGAGGAGCAGAAGCCGAACCGAGAATCTCCACCGGTTCCACAGGCGCGGGTTCGAATTCCATGAATATACTGAAAAGCAGGAAACTTCCGGTTCCAATCAGTATCAATACAAAAATGCATCCTGCTAACCAGAAAATCACCTTCCGCATGGATTTCATTCAACCGCCCTATCACACGAAAGTAGTTATTTTTTCGTAACATTGTATGCATGATTAAATCTCTCGTTGAAGGGTTTTTTCTGGGAATGACCGTGGCCATCATCGTAGGTCCTGCCATGATCGCCCTGGTCCAGACCAGTATCAAGTATGGCGTCTGGCACGGAATGTACCTGGCTCTTGGCATCTTTTCCAGTGATCTGACCATCGTAGTAGGTAGCTATTTCGGTGCTTCACAGATCCTGGGCAATCCGAAAAGTCACCTGGTACTTGGGATTATCGGAGGATGTATCCTGCTGTTATTCGGGATCGGGACCCTTATCCGGAAAGTTCCGGAAACCGAGACGGTTGAAGCGATCCGGGAGCTGAAGTTTGCCAAAGGAGGCTTTTTTACCTATTTCTTTAAAGGGTACTTTCTGAATATGGCCAATCCCTCCATCTGGTTTTTCTGGATCACCTCGGTAGTGGCCATCAACGCCAGTTATGGAGGGAACCATAACAAAGTGGCCTTTTTCTTTGCCGGCACGTTGCTGATGGTGCTGATGACAGATATTCTAAAAGTCTTTCTGGCTAATAAGATCCGGACTGCCATCAGCCCGCAGGTGAAAGTATGGATCAACCGGATTGCCGGAATTCTATTTCTGATCATTGGCCTGTTTGTGATCGGAAGTTCAATTTCTGAATATTTTTACGGCATCTCCCTGATAAAAGGACAATTAACCCAATAACCCACAAAGTATGGAAACAAAAGGCAAAAAAAACTGGTGGTTTCTGGCCATCAACGGAGTGATCTCGATCCTCTTGGGATTACTGCTCCTTCTTTTTGACCGCGAACAGATCAAAGACCTGATTTTCTTTCTGGGGATAGCCATTCTGGCAGGTGGCGCTATCCTGCTCCTGGCTGCTATCCGGAATCTCAGGCAGGATAAGCCGGCGGGCATGTTGCTGTTCGAGTCGATCACAACTCTGGCAATCGGTTTGATCATCGTCATCTTCCCTTCATTTTCCCTGCATTTCTTTCTGATCCTCCTCGGGGTGTGGGCTATCATTATCGGCGTGGTTCAACTGGCCATCCTCATCCATTTAAAAAAGCATCTGGCCAATAAGAACCTGCTGCTTTTCAATGGTCTTCTTACCATTGTACTGGGCGTGCTGCTCTTTTTCGATCCCATTACCGCAGCTCAGCTGATTTTGCGTATCCTGGGGGTCTTTGCCATAGTATTCGGCATCCTGATGATCTACTTCGGATTTATTCTGAAAACGGTAAAGACTGCTCTTGAAGGAGAACGTACCGGGCTTGAAAAAGAAAATGATACAAAAGCATAAGGAACGGAATGGCGTGTTTATCCGGTAGTGCGGATTAGCTTCTCAAACTCCATCTTGTAATTGGATCCGATCGGGACATATTTGTCCCCGACCCTGACCTGATTTCCTTCGATCATTTCCACTTTAGCCAGGGATACCAGGTAGGACTTATGGACCCGCGGGAACCTGTTCGCAGGGAGGATGGATTCGATGTGTTTCAGGGACTGGTAGCTGACGATCATCCGTTCGCGCGTAAAAATTTTCACATAATCGCCCAATGCTTCTACATATAACAGGTCGTTCAGATTGACCTTGAATGTTTTCTTTCCCGACTTTACAAACACAAACTGCTCTTCAGTCGCCTGTTCAGTATGGGCTGACACATCCTCCTGGCGCTGCCGGGTAGTCAGGTTATCCTGGACTTTGTGTACGGCTTTCAGAAACCGGTCAAATCCGAATGGTTTCATCAGGTAATCGATCACATCCAGTTCATACCCCTCCAGGGCAAATTCGGCATAGGCCGTGGTGATGATAACCAGGGGTGGGTGTTTAAGGGTTTTCAGGAAATCGATGCCGCTGAGTTTGGGCATATTGATGTCCAGGAAGATCAGGTCGATCTGCTGTTGATGAAGGTACTCAATAGCTTCCACTGCCTGGTTGCATTTCCCGACGATCTCCAGAAAGGGTAAATCCTGGGCGTATTTTTCTATGACCCGCTGGGCCAGGGGTTCATCGTCAATGATAAGGCAGTTGATTTTCATGATTCCTTGATGCAGATACACATTTCGACACGATAGATGGTTTCGGTACTGGCGATATGTAACTCATGCCTGCCGGGATACAGTAACTCCAGGCGTTTTTTTACATTGGTCAGCCCAAATCCCGAAATCTTTTTCTCCTCCAAAGATAAAGATACGGAAGGATCCACATTATTCTCAATAATAAATTGAACCCTGTCCGGTGATTCTACATTAAAGCTTATGTGTATGAACGGTCTGTGCGCCTTGGTTTTGCCGCCGTGTTTGAAGGCATTTTCAATAAATGCAATGAACAGCAACGGATCGATCCGGGAATTCAGGTAAATTCTGGATGATCTTCCTCGAAAATATGCGATGTGAAATAATTGAGGCAGATAAAAAGGACGATATTGCCTAATTGGAGAATGAAGAACAGGATAAATTTCCGCTTTTTAAAGAATTTCGGGATCAGCCAGAGCAGGTTGATATAAACTGAAATGGCAAGAAAAAAGACCGTGACAAGGATGGAAATATCCTGAATGCCAGTCAACTTTTTTTGACCACCCGGTGAATTTGCAGGATATTGCTGAATGGATGACAGATATACGGCCGAACCCGGTTGACCGAAAAAAAAGGAAGGATGACCGAACAGCCGGTGGTTTTGTCCAAAAAAATTCCCTGTTCAGAAAATTGTGTGTAATATTGCGTCACTATTATTTAAATCCCTTTATTATGAAGACAAACAGACTATCGTTCCGGATCCTGATGCTGGCAGGCATGATCTTCCTTTTACTTCCCGGGGGAAAAACTGTGGCAGGCAATCCGCCGGATGAAGGCATGTGGTTGCCTATCCTGATCGAACGGCTGAATTACGTGGATATGCAGAAAATGGGGCTGCACCTGACCTCTGAAGAGCTTTACAGTGTAAACAATTCCAGCCTGAAAGACGCCATTGTCGGCCTCTCTTCCGGCAACCCGTCCAACGGGGGTTTCTTTTGCACCGCGGAAGTGGTCTCAGACAAAGGCCTGATCTTCACAAACCATCACTGCGGCTATAGCGCCGTCCAGAATCATAGTACGCCCGAACACGATTACCTGACCGACGGCTTCTGGGCCCGCTCCCTGGAAGAGGAGCTCCCCAATGAACATATGTGTGCTTCGTTCCTGGTCAGAATTGAGAATGTGACCGATTCCATCATCCCGTTCCTTCCCGATTCATTATCGGAGTCGGACCGCAGCAAGAAGGTGCGCGAGATCTCCGGCCGGATCGCCGACAGCGCCTCCGAAGACGGAATTTACAATTGCCGTGTAAGTTCCTTTTACAGCGGAAATGAATACTACCTGTTCGTGTGGAAAACCTATACGGATGTCCGCCTGGTAGGGGCTCCTCCCTCTTCCATCGGAAAGTTCGGAGGCGATACCGACAACTGGATGTGGCCCCGTCATACCGGTGATTTTACCATCTTCAGGATCTATGCCGACAGTACCAACAGCCCGGCCGAGTACAAGGAGACCAATGTACCCCTGAAACCGGCCTGCCATCTTCCGATCAGCCTGGCCCCCAAGGAGAAAAACGAATTCGCCATGATCTGGGGATATCCCGGGGGAACCAGCCGATACCTGACCTCTTATGGAATTGAATACAACCTGGAAGATTTTTACCCGGTGATCATCGACGTGTTCGGAAAACAGATGGAGGTAATGAAGGCCCGGATGGATGTGGATAAAAAGACCCGTATTGCCTATTCCGAGAATTATGCGGGCCTCTCCAATACCTGGAAGAATTTCATCGGTCAGACCCGGATGCTTCGGAAGAATCATGTCATCCGGAAAAAACAGGAACTGGAAGCCGATTTCACCAGGTGGGTCGACGACAATCCGTTGCGGAAAGAAAAGTACGGAGATGTCCTCCCGGAATTAAAGGAAGGGTACCAAAAACTGGGTACATTCAGTGTTCCCTACTTCTATTCCCGGTTTGCCGGTAGCGGCCTGGACATTGTCGGATTCGCAAATAGCTTTTCCGGCCTGAAAGACCAGCTGGAGAAAAAGAACAAAGCGGCCATTGAAGAAACCGTCAGTAGCCTTCGCCCGGTGGTGACCGACCATTTCCAGGAGTGGGACTGCCAAATCGAGAAGAATACCTTCGGGGAGATGCTGAAACTCTATGCTAAAAAAATCAAAAAGGAAGATCTCCCCTCTATTTTTTCCACCATTGAGAAGAATTACCACAACGATTTTGCCGCCTTTGCCGAAAAGGTTTACACTACCAGTGTGTTTGCCACTGCCGCAAGCGCTAATCAATTTCTCGATAAACCTTCTCTCAAGGTCTTTAAAAAGGACCTGGGTTGGCTCACTGCCCAATCCATGCAGGAGGCTTCCGGGAAATTAGCCGGGAACTTTGGGAATGCCAGAACAGGTCTCTCCCGGGGAAACCGGTTATGGATCGACGGACTCAGGGATATGTTCCCCGATAAGATGTTCTACCCGGATGCCAACTCCACCATGCGCTTCACCTATGGAAAGGTGCTGGACTATTTTCCTGCTGATGCGGTTCATTACGACTACATCACCACCCTGGAAGGAGTTATGGAAAAAGAGGACCCCACCAACGAAGAATTCATCGTTGACCAGAAACTGAAAGATCTCTACCAGGCGAAAGACTATGGCCCCTATGGAGAAAATGGAGAACTGGTGGTTTGCTTCCTGACTACCAACGACATCACAGGAGGAAACTCCGGCAGCCCCGTAATCAATGGCTACGGTCAGCTGATCGGTCTGGCTTTCGACGGGAACTGGGAAGCGATGAGCGGAGATATCCTCTTTGAAGATAACCTGCAACGATGCATCAACGTGGATATACGGTATGTCCTGTTCATCATCGATAAATTCGCCAATGCTACGAACATCATCGATGAGCTGACGATTGTGCAGTAGGGACGAGGCATGCCTCGTTCCTACTGAAGGGTTATTTTCTGAATCTGTCCAACAGGGATTGATCATTGATCTCTTTCGACAGCGCTTCAATCATATCATAAGGAACTTCAAAGAGGTCCAGGATAGTGAGCGCATCCAGACAGTTATTGAAGAGCGGATCGACATTGAATCCGATGATCTCGGCATTTACACTCAGGTATTTCTTGAATAGGACCGGTGTTTTATAGATCGGATCGATGCTGCTGATGAACCGGTCGAGGCGGTTGATATCTTTCCCGACGTATTGCAGGTACAGGTGCTTGTTGATCTTGCGCGGAAACCGGAGGGTGAAGGGTTTATTCGGATGGATATACTCCGAAAATTCCGAATTGTAGAAGTGTGCCTTGAGAAATTCCACAGCCAGCACTTTGGAGATATCCAGGAATTCGTTGCTCATGCTTACCGGCCCGATCAGGTAACGGTATTCGGGATTTTTAATCAACAGGTAAAGAATCCCCTTCCAGAGCATGAAAAGCGACATGGTCTTTTTTTGGTATTCTTTTGCTATAAAAGAGCGTCCCAGTTCGATGGAAACCTTCAGAACCGTTGCAAAATCAGGATCTATCTGGAAGAGTGTGCTGATATAGAATCCCGGAATCCCGTAATTATTCAGAATATCCCTCCCCTTTCCGATCCGGTAGCCGCCCACAATGGATTTGGTATTCTCATCCCAGATAAAAAGTTGGTCAAAATACTGGTCAAAGTGGTCCAGGTCAAAGCTTTTATTAGTTCCCTCGCCCACCATCCGGTAGGTCAGCTCCCGCAGCCTGCCGATTTCAGTTGTAATATATGGTATGCGTTCCGTGGGAGCACAAAAGACTGAAAAATTCTGGATCTGAAACAGTTTAAACTCATCGGTGATCCGCTCGATTTCATGGTTCAGCTGCTCCTGGAGTACCCTATCGATTACCGGCTCCTGGTTTGCTTCCGACAAAGCTGCTAGGGACTGCCGTTTGATGTTCGACAACGGAATCCCAAGGGCATAGGTCTTCATCCGCAGAAATTTACCGAATTCACTGATTTCATCAAATTCGTCCTGTTCCTTCACTAAAATGGGAGTTCCGATCCGGATCCGGATATTCTTTCCTTTTTTGTTGAACAATTCAGAAGGCAGCTTCACGGTCCTGAGAAGCGGGTGGATCATCCCCAGGAAATGGAAGAACGCACTGTTGGAGCCATCGAAATAGACGGGGATCACAGGGACTTTCGCCCGTTTGATGAATTTCAGAATGGAGTGCTGCCACTCCTTGTCAGCCACCCCCCGGTATTGCAATTTCACCGTGGATACCTCCCCTGCCGGGAAGATCCCGATCGGATGGCCGTTCTGGAGATGGAGGTATGCATCTTTCAGCCCGCCAAAACTGGACTTGACATCTTTGTACGCTTCAAAGGGGTTTACCGCCAGAAAATATTGATTCAGGGGATCCACTTTGGTCAGCATAAAATTTGCCAGCACCTTGAAATCAGGCCTGATATCGGGAAGTAACTTCAACAACAGGATCCCGTCAATTCCCCCGTAAGCGTGATTGGAGATGGTGATGAAGGAATTTGTTTTAGGAATGTTCTCCAGCTCCTGCTGGGCTACTTCAAAGGTGATCCCAAAAACCTCTATGGCCTTATCAATGAATTCCCTGGACTGGAGCTGACAGGCTCTCCCATATTCCCTGTTGAGCCGGTCAAACTTAAGCAGCTTGAAAAGGATTTTTGCCAGAGTCTCCCCGCCTACATACTGCAGAAAGTTGTTCGCTTCAACAAGCTGTTTCGGGGAGATCAGATCCATAGACAATAACGGCTGAGTGATTAATTCAAACCAATTAGAGTTCTACAAAGTTAGAATTTTCAACATGCCAAACAACAGAATGATCAAATGACGAGATCAAAATCCATCTGTTTCTTGCCCAGATCAATCCGTTTCACCCGGATCCTGACCTTATCTCCCAGTTTATACTGGTACCCGTATCGCTGGCCGATCACCTGGAAATTCTCCTCATCCAGGTAATAAAAGTCATCTTCCAGGTCGCGCAACCGTACCATTCCTTCACATTTGATCCCGACGATCTCCACAAAAATCCCCCATTTGCTCACTCCCGAAATCAGCCCGTCGAATTCCTGCCCCACCTTATCCAGCATATACTCGGCTTGCTTGTACCTGACCGACATTCGTTCCGCTTCAATCGCCTTCCGCTCCATCTCCGAAGCATGGTCGCACATCGGTTCATACTCATCAGCTTTGACCGAGGGTGCCCCCTGCAGGTACTGCTGAAAAATCCGGTGTGCCATCAGGTCGGGATACCGGCGAATGGGTGAGGTGAAGTGGGTGTAGTAAGGAAAGGCCAGGCCGTAATGGCCGATATTATGGGTAGAATAGAAGGCCTTGGCCATGGTCCGGATGGCAATGGTCTCGATCATGGTCTCCGTTCCGGTTCCCTGGATGTCCCGGAAGAGAGTGTTGAAGGACTGGGCCAGTGCCTTGTTGGAGGTCAGGATCATCCGGTATCCCAGTTTCTTGATGAAATCGACAAATGCCTGGAGCTTCTCGGGACTGGGAGTGTCATGAACCCGGTAAACAAAGGTTTTCGGGGGCCGCTCACCCCGTTTTTTCCCTGCCCGTTCCGCAACCCGCCGGTTTGCCAGCAGCATGAAATCTTCGATCAGCTTATTGGCCTCTTTCATTTCGCGGAGGTAAATGGCAAGGGGTTTCCCCGATTCATCAAGTCTGAAGCGAACCTCCTGAGTTTCGAAATTGATGGAACCGTGCCGGAAGCGTTCGGCTCTCAGTGCACCGGCAATGGTATTGAAAATCCGGATCTCCTCGGCATACTCGCCCTTGCCGCTTTCGATAATCTCCTGCACCTCCTCATAGGCAAACCGGCGATCGGAATGGATGATGGTCTTGCCAAACCATTCATGGTAGATCTTTCCCTTTTCATCGAGTTCAAACACAGCGGAAAAACAGAGACGGTCCTTGTGCGGCTGCAGGGAACAAAGCTCATTGGAAAGCCGTTCGGGAAGCATCGGGATTACCCGGTCGACCAGGTAGATCGAAGTACCCCGCTGGAAAGCCTCTTTGTCAACAGCACTGCCGGGTGTGACGTAATGTGACACATCGGCAATGTGAATTCCCACCTCCCAGTGGCCATTCTGCATTTTCTCCAGGGAGATGGCATCATCGAAATCTTTGGCATCCTCGGGATCGATGGTGATGGTAAAGACCTTCCGGAAATCTTTCCGGGATCTGATCTCCTTCTCCGGGATCTCAACCGGTACGGCCGCCGCCTCTTTCTCAGAAGCCTTTGTAAAGGAGAGCGGAAATTCAAACTCGGCCAGGATCGATTGCATCTCCACCTGGTTATCACCGGGCTTCCCGAGTACCTGGACGATCTTACCGAAGGGATTCCGGGAATGCTCCGGCCACTCGCTGATGACCACGATCACCTTCTGTCCGTGACGGGCTTCCTTCAGGTTCTCCCGGGGAATGAAGATATCCACCGGCATGGCCGCATTGTCCGGGACGACAAACGCATAGTTCTTTGTGATCTCCAGGATGCCGACAAACTGGGTTTTATTCCGCCTGACAACCTCCACGATCTCCCCTTCCCGCTTTCTCCCTTTCCGGATGGGGAAGAGTGAAACCTTCACAGTATCGCCATGCAGGGCATGGCCGGTATTACCGGCATTGATGAACACATCGCCCGACTTGTCATCCGGGATCACATAGGCTTTTCCCGATTGCTTCATGTCGACCGTTCCGGTCATGTGGGTTGTAACCGATTTCTGGTAGCGTTGTCCTTCCGGATTGATCCGGTATTTTCCCCGGTTGGACTCCACCAGTTCATGGTTCCGGTAGAGCTCCTCGATCAGTAATCTGACCAGATCCTTCCCGGCCCGGTCTTCCGTCCCGATCCGTTTCGAAACCTGCTTGTAATTCAGGGCACTGTGCGGATTCTCCAGGTATACATGAAGAATACTATTGATCAGCGTATTCTTCTGCTCCCCGCTGATTCGTTGTCTTTTCGCCATTATCTGTAATTCGTATTTCGTATTTCGTATTTCCTCCTCAATCCGCCATCGCTTCCAAAAGCACCTTCGTATATTCCGACTTCGGATTCACGTAGATCTCATCCGGATCGCCCATCTCCACGATCCTCCCCTCCTTCATTACGATCAGCCGGTCGGCCATGTATTTCACCACATTCAGGTCGTGCGAGATAAAAATATAGGTGAGCTGCAGTTCGTGTTTCAGGTCGTTCAGGAGGTTGAGAATCTGTGCCTGGATGGAGATGTCGAGGGCCGATACCGATTCATCGCAGATGATCAGCCGGGGCTCGACAGCCAGTGCCCGGGCAATACAGATCCGCTGCCGCTGACCCCCCGAAAATTCATGCGGGTAGCGTCGAAACTGGTCCCTGCTGAGCCCCACCATCTCCAGCAACCTGTTGACCCGCTCTATCTGCTGTCGCTTACTTCCGAACAGGTGATGTACCTCCATCGGTTCCCGGATCGCCTCCCCGATCGTTATCCGGGGATTCAGGGATGAGTAAGGGTCCTGGAAGATGATCTGCAACTCCTTCCGAAGAGCTTTCAGGTTGCTTCGGGTGATGGTGGTAATGTCCTCATTCCCGTATATGATCCGCCCTTCCGAAGGGGGGATCAGCTGCAGGATCGCCCGCGAAAGGGTGGTTTTCCCGCACCCCGACTCTCCTACAATCCCCAGTGTTTCTCCCGGATAGAGCAGGAAGCTGACATTATCCACCGCCCGGATGATCTCCCGGTTTCTCACGAACAATCCCGATCCCGATGCAAACACTTTTCCCACATGCTCCACCTTCAGCACCGGCTCACGACTGTATAGTTCCTCATGATACGCGATACGAGATTCGGGATATACGATTGTTCCATTTCGCTTTTCGCTTTTCGCTTTTCGCTTTTCGCTTCTCGCTTCTCGCTTCTCGCTTCTCGACCTTTGATCCTGATTCCTCGACCCTCGACCCTCGACCCTCGACCCTGTACTTTCATCCTTCGTCCCTCGTCCTTCGTCCATCAGATAATCCTCAACCGTCGGAAGCCTCTCAAGTCTCTTGTCTTTTGGTGGTCTGCAGGCAATCAATCCCCGGGTGTAGGGATGCTGCGGGTCTTCAAATAGCTGCCTCACCTCTCCCTGTTCCACGATCTTTCCGCGGTACATCACCAGCACGCGATCGGCAAACCGGTGGATCAGGCCCAGGTCGTGGGTAATGAAGAGGATGCTCATGTGGCGGTTCTCCCTGAGCCTTTTCAGCAGGTCCAGAATGGTTTTCTGCACTGAAACATCCAGCGCGGTGGTGGGTTCGTCGGCGATCAGCAAAGAGGGGTTACAGGAGATTGCCATGGCGATCATCACCCGCTGCTTCTGTCCTCCTGAAAGTTCATGCGGATAGGCGCGGAAAATCCGGGGCGGATCGGGTAACCGCACCTCACGGAACAACTCCAGTACCCGGGTTCTGGCCTCTTTTCCTGAGATTCCCAGGTGCTGCCTCATGGTCTCCGATACCTGATTCCCACAGCTGAAGACCGGGTTCAGGGAGGTCATCGGTTCCTGGAAGATCATGGAGATCGAACGCCCCCGGATATTCCGTAGCTCCTTTTCCGGCAGGGTATCGAGCCGGATCTTCCGCCCGGAACCATCCCAAAACCAGATGGCTTCAGCCGTGACCCGGCCCGGCGGATCGGGAATCAGCCCCAGGAGCGACAATGCAGTGACCGACTTACCGGAACCCGATTCGCCCACTATACCCAGGATCTCACGCCTTTGGATGGAGAAAGAGATATCATCCACGGCTAAGGTTTCCCCGCTTTCACTCCCGAAACGGACCGAACGATGTTCCACATCCAGTAATGGACCTTCCTGCATGAAAGCTTTAATTTTAGTGTAAACTTACGGAAAATTTAAACGCTTGTGACTGGATGCGGGATCCTGGCCGGCTTATTCCATGGTCTCCAGCAGAATGCCAGCCAATTCATCCGGATCCAGTTTTACCGGGTTGGTTTTTTGTCCTGCCTGACTGACAATGTGATCGGCATTTGCCCGTGTGATCCCAAATTTCCCCAGTTTAGGAATCCGGAAATCATTGGCCCAGGCTTCAATCCGCTCTGACAGCATCTCCAGCTGCTTTTCCATCGAACTTGGTTCCGGGGTAAAGAGCCCCCCTACCCTGCTGTATTTCCAGAGGGCATTCGGATGTTCCCCTGTAGCCATCAGCTTGCGGATGTTCTCCCGGGTAACCGGTGCCACCAGGGCCCCGCAGACCACCCCATGCGGTGCAGGGAACAGGCCGCCAATGACAGAGGCAAACCCATGGACCACTCCCAGGCCGGCATTGGCCAGGGTGATGCCCGAAAGCAACGCAGCGTAAGAAAGTTCACTCCTGGCCTCCAGGTTATCCGGATCG
>Ga0208045_1000350_pt1 | contig 20155 bp, 16 predicted proteins | sample PL_2010_200m_FD_184160 | JGI IMG/M metagenome (GOLD analysis project Ga0208045, IMG submission 184160) | Freshwater microbial communities from Powell Lake, British Columbia, Canada to study Microbial Dark Matter (Phase II) - PL_2010_200m... | ecosystem: Environmental > Aquatic > Freshwater >...
GCGCTGGCCATGCGGTCCTGCTGACGGACGCGCGTGGCGTAGTGATCGACAGCGTTTCCAGCGAGGCCGAGCGCACGGAATTCCAGCGCGCCGGCCTGTGGCTCGGAGCTGTATGGGACGAGGCGGTCGAGGGCACCAACGGCGTCGGAATGTGCCTGCTCGAACGCCAGGCCTTGACCATCTGCCGCGACGAACACTTTCGTGGTCGTCATGCCACGCTGACCTGCTCGGCCAGCCCGGTGTTCGATCCGCAGGGCGAATTACTGGCGGTACTGAACGTGTCATCGGCACGCGAAGAGCTGTCGCACCAGCAGCGTTTTCACACCATGGCGCTGACCAATCTGTCGGCGAAGCTGATCGAAAGCTGCTTCTTTCTGCAGCATTGCGAGGGCGCCTATTTGCTGCGCTTTCACGCTCAGCCCGAATACATCGGTCTGCTCAGCGAAGGGCTGCTTGCGTTCGATGGTGGCGGCCGAATAAGCGCCGCCAACGATACGGCACTGGGGTTGCTTGGTGCTCGTCGTAACGCCTTGCTGGGGATGTCGCTGGAGCAGGTGTTGGATATTCGTCTGGACGAACTGCTGCAACGCGCCACACCGCAGCCAGGCACCTGCTGGCCGCTTCGCACACTGGACGGCCAACTGCTGCATGGCCAGCTACGCGGTCCGAAAATGCGCGTGATTCCGGCTTGGGGCAAACGCGCGGACCCACAAACAGCGGGGTTGTGCCTCGAGGACCCATCGCTGCGAAGCGGCTTTCAACGGGCGCTCAAGGTCATGGAGCGGGACGTGCCGGTGCTTTTGCACGGCGAGACTGGAACAGGCAAGGAGGCGTTCGCCGCCGCTCTTCATCGCGCCAGTTCGCGGGCACAAAAGCCGTTCGTTGCGCTTAACTGCGCCGCTATTCCCGAAACGCTGATCGAGAGCGAGCTGTTCGGCTATCGCGGCGGCAGTTTCACCGGGGCACGCAAGGAAGGCATGGCGGGCAAGCTACAGCAGGCCAACGGTGGCATTCTCTTCCTCGATGAGATCGGTGACATGCCGCTGGCCCTGCAAACCCGGTTGCTGCGTGTATTGGAGGAGCGCCAGGTCGTACCACTGGGCGCTGTCGTGCCGACGCCGCTGGACGTGCGGCTGATCAGCGCCAGTCACCGCGACCTGCAAGGATTGGTCGCCGAAGGGCGCTTTCGTGAAGACCTTTTCTATCGTCTCAACGGGCTGACGGTGGAGCTTTCACCGGTACGAGCGCGCAGCGATCGTGATGCGTTGCTTGATCACCTTACCGAGAAGGAAGCACGGGGGGAGGCCGTACAGCTGGACGCCAGGGCGCGTCAGTTGCTCCTTTCTTATGACTGGCCCGGCAACGTTCGGCAGATGCGCAACGTGCTCAGAACCTTGATTGCCTTGGCTGAAAACGGTTTTATCGGCGGCGCTGACGTTGAGGCTGTGCTTCCTGCATACCCGCCGTTAGCGATGCACGAGCCAGCCCAGGATCCGCTGGGTCAGGCCGAGCGCGAGGCCTTGTTAGCGGTTCTCGACGCGCGGCAGTGGCACGTCAGTCGCGCTGCGCAGCAGCTGGGGATCAGCCGTAACACGCTGTACCGAAAACTGCGCAGGTACGGGATCACTCGAAGCTGACCCGGCACTGCGGCAACACTTGGCGGGTTGTCGCCTGGAGCCCAGCCGCAAGGCAAAAACCCGTACCATATCGGCCACCTGTCTAGCCCCGGTTGGTTGTTCATGCTGTCTGCCGTCAAGCGCTACAAGCTGCTGGTGTCCAGTGCGCTCGCGCGTTGTTTTCCGCGTACCTCTGCGTACGTTCAGTCCGAAGATGATCTGATTCTGCGTCGCTGGCCGGACGCCGGGGTAAAGTCCGGCGGCAAGTCGGGGCATCCAGGCAAAAAGGTCAGGAAAGCCAAGTCAGCCGCTAAGCCAACGCGCCTTGCAGATACGGCTGCCAGTACCGCGCCCAAGGTCGCGTCCAAGCCCCGAACGAAGGCGCGCAAGCCGGCCGGTGACGGCATCTACGGCCCTGCGAAACTCTGCGTGAACGAGCAACAAATCCAGGCCATGCGCTTGCGAGTAGGGCGGGCGGTGGACGCTGGCGTGATCCGAGCGCCGTCCGACGAGCAATGGGCGATGATTCTTGAAGCGTCGCCAGCCACACGGATATTCGCTGGGGCGGGCTCGGGCAAATCCACGACGCTGGTGTTGCGCGTGGTGTTCATGCTCTGCCACTTGGACATTCCGCCCGAGCGGCTCACCGTGATTTCCTTCACCAATGCCTCGTGCGCCGAGTTGCGCGAGCAATTGATCCGAGTGCTGGGCTTCTGGAATTTCGACTTTGATCCGGCCCGCGCACGTCAGTGCGTTCGTACCTTCCACTCGGCCATGGCAGTGCTGGCCAAGGACCTGCTCGGCAAGCCGCAGTGGTTCGAACAACTGGACGAGAAGGTGGCTTCGCCCACCGAGCTGGACAACCCGCTCACCGGGTCGCGCTTACGGGCCGGCCAGCTGCGGTTGCTGAAAGAGGTGTACCAGCGCTGTTACGCCGAAGACCAACGTTTCCGGGAACTGGTGCATGCCTTGCTAGGTCTCGCTCCGCCGCCCGAGTCTGGCACCCGGCGAGCGGTTCCGCGTGCGCCCCTGGACGGCTGCAAGCTGGCCGGTGAGTACAGTACAGCACCGTTGTTCGAGGCGTTTTATGCCCAAGCTGGCTTCATCGAAAGCATCGGCATTCGCATCGACCAGATTCAACTGGCACGGCTGGCGTGCAAGGAACCCGAGCGTAACTTCATCGAAGCGCTGCAGCTGTTCTGGCGGCATTTCCAGAGCGCTCTGGAAGCCAAGGGCTTGATGACGTTCAACGGTGCCTTCCAAGCCCTCACTCAGCAGCTGAACGGCGGTGGCAAGGTTTCCGACGATGCGCTGGCACCGTTCAGCCATCTGCTGATCGACGAGTTTCAGGATATATCGCCACAGATCGTTCAGTGGCTGCAGGCGTTGCACGGCACCCTTGCGAGACAGGGTGCAACGGTCAGCCTGATGGCAATCGGTGATGACTGGCAGTCGATCTATGGCTGGCGGGGCAGTTCGCCGGAGCTGTTCATGGACTTCGACAAGTACTTCCCGGCCAAGGGCGGGGCGAAGCAAAGTCGGACGTTGGTGCTGGAAACCAACTATCGTTCCATCGAACCGGTAATCCGCGACGGCGAAGCCGTGCTGGCGGGCGTTGCGGTCAAACAGGCGAAAGCCAGCAAGGCGAGCCGCCCAACGCAGCCAGGCGATCATGGCGTGAAGCTGGTCACCCGTTTCGATATCACGACCCGTCTGCCCGATCTGATCCGCGATATCCAGACCCAGTGCGACCACGTTGCCGGGCTGCCAAACCCCGACCGCAATGCCGTACTGGTTCTCAGCCGTCGCAACGAGCCCTTGCGTGCCATCGAGGCGCAGCTGGATCGCAAGCTGCCGGTCAAGGCGTACACCATCCACCGCGCCAAAGGGCTGCAGGCGGAAGTTGCGATCATCGTCGATGACTGCCTGCCGAGTGAACGCCATCCGCTGCGCAGTGCGTTGTACGCCTACAGCGGCTTCTTTCGGAACAGCTATGACCAGGCCATGGCGGATGAAAACCTGCGGCTGGCGTACGTGGCGATCACTCGCGGTGTAAGCCGGGTGTTCTGGTACACGCAGAAAGCGCAGGGTGCGACGCGGCTGCTTGCTGACAAAGGTAAGGCCCGTTAAGCAGCGGCAATTTACAGCTAGGGTTGAGCGTTGACTGATCGATTAAGAACAGGAGCGAATCGCATGTTGAAACTCTGGGGCCGAGCGAACTCGACCAACGTGAAGAAGGCGCTCTGGTGCCTTGAAGAGCTGGATGTTCCCTACACACGAATCGATGCAGGCGGCGCCTTCGGCGTCGTAAGCGACGCAGACTATATCGCCAAGAATCCCAACCAGCTGGTGCCATGCCTGGAAGACGGCGCGTTGGTGCTGTGGGAATCCAATGCCATAGTCCGCTATCTGGCCGCTCGTTATGGGGAAGGAACACTCTGGAGCGCAGACCCTGCCGAGCGCGCAGAGGCGGACAAATGGATGGACTGGGTCACCTCGTCGCTGGCCGCTCCCTTCCGCACGGTGTTCTGGAACGTGGTGCGCACTGCGCCGGAGCAACGCGATATGTCAGCAGTACAGGCGGCAATCGGCGAGTGCGCAAGGTTGTTGGCTATCGCCGACCAGACCCTCTCGAAACAACCCTATCTGGGCGGCGTCTCGTTCGGCATGGGCGACATTCCGCTGGGCTGCTTCGCCTACGCCTGGTTCGAGATGCCCATCGAGCGCCCGGACCTGCCGAACCTGCGCAGCTGGTATGAGCGACTGCTAGAGCGGCCGGCCTATCAGGCGGCGGTGGTCACGCCACTGACCTGAAGCGCGAGGGTCTGCTGTCAGGCAGGCAGGCAGGCAGGCAGGCACGGCGCTCAGCGGTCACCAAAGGCTAGATCGACCAGTTGTGGCAGCTGCTCACCAGCAAGCCCTGCCAACGCAAATTCCCGCTCGCTGTGATCGGTATTTGGCTGCGGGTTGACGTGGACCACTACGGCTCCGGCCCGCCAGGCCAGTCCCGGGACTTCAGCAGCGGGGTAGACCATCCCGGACGTGCCGACTGAGATGAGCAGATCGCAGGTCTCTGCGGCAGCGAAGGCGGTATTCAGCGATTCGGTCGGCAGGCTTTCGCCAAACCAGACGACGCCGGGGCGCAGCTTTGCGCCACAGGCATTGCAGCTCGGCGGCTCCAGTCGGCGTCCACCTTCTGGCTCGTCCGGCATGCCCAGCGGTGTGTCGGGGCGCTCACCGCAGCTGAAACAACGTGGCTGATGCAGGCTGCCATGCAGGTGAATGACGTCGGTGCTGCCCGCGCGCTCGTGGAGGTCGTCGACGTTCTGGGTGACAAGCGTAAGGCGAGGGACGTGGCGGGCCAGTTCGGCAATGGCCACGTGCGCAGGGTTCGGCTGGGCCTGCAGCACCTTCATCCGACGCCACTCATACCAACCCCAGACCAGAGGCGGATCGGCCTGGAAGGCTTCGGGCGTTGCCAGCGATGCCGCGTCGAAGCGCTCCCATAACCCGGTGAGCGAGTCGCGAAAGGTCGGAATACCACTTTCTGCCGACACGCCTGCGCCTGTAAAAACCACAACGTGCCCGGCGCTACGCAGCGCGTCGACCAATGAGGCTGGGATCATGAACTGACTCCTCTGTGCGGCGATTGAGCTGAAAGCGACCAATACCATTCAAGGCACCCAGATGCCAAAAAAGATGGTCATTCCATAGCGACTGCCAGTGAGGCTATTCGTTACTCAAGCTCCAACGTTCAGAGTATCGGCATCGCTACGCGCGTGGGTAATCGCTGTGGGCGCGGGCATAGGCTAGACGGCTGCACCGTTAGTAGATGCTGCGGACCGTCGCTTGTATGTCGCCAAACGTAGAGGACGGGACCAGGTTAGGGTCCCGGACCTGGACTCACGCACCGTTCGGGAATGACCGCTCCCTGAGGTTCGATAGCGGCTTCGTACGGCTGATGTTCCGGACTGTAGTCACTCCCGAGGGGCTGATAGCAGGGAAGGCCACCGGCTCCGGTGTACAACCGAAGCCCTGATGTCATTTATGAACGAACGGCGAAGCGTCCGCTGAGCGTGCCCAGTCGTGAGGCCAGCGCAGTCAAGCCAACGCTGTCCTGCTCCAGCTTGCTGGCATCTACAGCGTTCTGCTCGGCGATCTGCTGAACGCTCTGCAGGTGGCTGGCGATATCCGCGGAAACCGCAGTCTGCTCATGGGTTGCGGCGGCGATCAGCTCGTTCATATGGCTGATGGATTCGATCTCCTGCGCCATGGATTCCAGCAGCACCGTTGTGTGCTGGCTGTCTTCGACGCAACGGGCCACGCTCTGCCGGCTGACCTGCATCGAATCGGCCGCTTTGCGGCTGCTTTGCTGCAGGCGCGTGATGATCTCTTGAATCTCGCGAGTAGAAGTCGCCGTTTTCTGCGCGAGGTTACGCACCTCATCGGCAACCACCGCAAAGCCTCGACCTTGTTCCCCGGCCCGAGCAGCCTCGATGGCGGCGTTCAAGGCAAGCAGGTTGGTCTGTTCGGCGATGCTACGGATCACTTCGAGCACGCGCCCGATCTGCTCAGACTGGACGGCCAGGTCTTGCATGACCTCGTCGGTTCCGTCGATGCGCTGCGCCAGCTGGACGATTTCCTGACGGCTGGTCGCGACCGATTGCCGGCCCTGTCCCGCCTTCGCGTTTGCGGCTTGTGCCGCTTGTGCCGCCCGATCGGCATGACCGGCAACTTCTTCGATGGCGGTCGACATCTGCTGCATTGCATCGACCATCTGTGCGGTTTCGCCCAGCTGTAGATCGGCACCGTCACGCATTTGCCGGGTTGCAGCGCTCAGGCTGCCAGCCGTCCCGTCGAGGCCGCGCGCATCGATTACGACCGCACTGACCAATTCGGACAGTTGATCAAGCAGCTGATTGAACCGCTCGCCTACCGGCCCGCTGGCTGCGGAGCGATGGTGGAGGTCGATCTGTTCAGGGTTGCGGGTGATCTCTGCCGCAGCGCTCAGCAGCGCTTCGCCTTCGCGCGCTTCGGCGTTGCCGCGTATCGCCAGATAAATGAGGATGGCACTCTCAAGTACCACATAAAACGCATGCAGGAAGACTTCACCCCAGGTGCCATGGGGCATCAGGAACACCTCGGCACCCTGCTGCTGTAGTGCAAAGAACGCCAGGTGATGCACCGCGATGGTCGCCGCAGCCACGACGATGGGCAGCCAGTCCCGGTAATACACCAGGAACGCGAGCAGGGCGAAGATGCCAAAGTGCATCTCCAGCATGCCGTGCTCCTGGTTGATGTGCAGCGCTGACATGACCATGAACGCAGCACCGATGAGGCAGCGCATCAGCCGCTCGCCTGAAATCAGTGCGTTGAGCACTGTCATCGCGAGTGCGGTACCGCCACCCACGACGATGGCCTGTGCCCAGCTGCCGCTCATTGCTGCCAAACCGAGGGCGTAGACGAAGAGAAACCACAGCACGCCGAGCATGATTCGATCGGCCTTGCGGTAGTGGTCTTGCATGGTGAAGGTCGGGCTGTTCATCGGGTGCCTCTCGTAAAGCGCTCGGGCGCGCATCGCTATATCGGCTGGTTTTGAATTGGAGCTCAGACCGCTCATCGGCTCATGGCCGGTTCGTGGCATGGAAGACTCGGGGGTGCTATGTGGGTGGCGTTCAACCCCGGTTGCCGAGCGCATCGGCCACCCGCATCGCACTGACCACGCCGTCTTCATGAAAGCCATCACCCCAGTAGGCGCCACAGAAGTAGCTGTGATTCGGGCCGCACAGTTCATCGGCGCGCTTTTGTGCAGCGATTCCGTCCAGGCTGTATTGCGGATGAGCGTATGTGTAGCGCCCGAGAATCCGCGAAGGGTCGATGAAGCGGGTCTGGTTCAGGCTGAGGCAAAACGTTTCCGGCGCTTCGATACCCTGCAGCAGGTTCATGTTGTAGGTGACCGCTGCCAGCTGCTCGCCCGGGCTGCCGAGGCGGTAGTTCCAGCTGGCCCACGCCAGCGGGCGCTTTGGCAACAGCCGGGTATCGGTGTGCAGCACCACGTCGTTATCGGCATAACGCAGTGCGCCCAGAATCTGCTGTTCGGCCGGGGTCGGTGCATTTAGCAGCCTCAACGCCTGATCGCTGTGACAGGCAAAGATGACTTTGTCGAAACGCTCGGCACCCTGCGCACTGACGACCGTCACGCCCAGCCGATCGCGGTTCACTTCGAATACCGGGCAGTTAAGCCGGACGCGCTGGCTGAAGCCCTGGGTCAGCGGTTCGATATAGGCGCTTGATCCACCCTCGATCACATACCACCGGGGCCGTTGGCTGACCGGCAGTAGTCCGTGGTTCTTGAAGAAACGAACGAAGAACAGCAGCGGGAAACCGAGCATTTCATTCAGCGACATCGACCAGATTGCGGCCCCCATGGGCGCGATGTAGTGATCGATCAAACGTTGGCTATAGCCGCCCCAACGCAGGTATTCGCCGAGCGTGACGTGCGGGGCTATGCGCTGATTGGCGTAGTCGTCGAGGCTCTCCTTGTTGAAGCGCAGGATGTCGCGAACCATGTTCCAGAAGGAGGGCGACAAGAGGTTGCTGCGCTGGGCGAAAAGACTGTTCAGGTTATTGCCGTTGTATTCCAGGCCGGATAACGGATCGCTCACCGAGAAGCTCATTTCGGTCGGTTTGAAGGCCACGCCGAGACGCTCGATCAGTTCGATGAAGTTGGGATAGGCCCGTTCATTGAATACGATAAAGCCGGTATCGATTGCGTAATCCCGACCCAGCAGACTGACGTCCACCGTATGCGTATGTCCGCCAAGCCAGCCAGCTGCCTCGAACAGGGTGATGTCGTGCTCGCGATGCAGCAGGTGCGCGCTCGTCAGGCCGGAGATACCGCCTCCGATGATCGCCACTTTCATGACTGTTTTCCTTGATCAACGGCGCGCCATGCGCTGGCCCAGTGCGTACTGCAGGCGTGCCGGTAGTAGAGAGGTGAAACGCAGGGCAGCGAAAAACTCCGCCAGAAAGACGAGGCCATGCGGTTGCCGATCAAGCTTGTCGGCAATATGCCGTGCTGCCCGTTCTGCTGGCCATCGCTTGGGCATCGAGAAGCCCTGCTGACCGGCCAATGCCTGACCTGGCCCGCGGCTCGCGCTGGTCAGCCAAAGGCACTGCGAAGGACTCATGCGATTCTTCGGTGCAACCAGCGAATCATCGATCCGACAACGGGAACGTGTTGATAAAGCAGGGCGCCTGCGTCGAAGTAATCGCGATGACGCACCACTTTGCCAGCCGTGTTCCAGCGCAACATCGTGCAGCCTTCCAAGCTGATGAGTTGACCTTGATTGAGGCGGGGATGGCGAAAGCTCATGATCCAGCGGAGATAACCTTCACCTTCCCGCACCTCGTCGAAGGCAAAAAACTCGAAGTCGAGTGACGTGAGGCCGGCGTACAGCTCTGCAAAATAATCGTGCAGCTGGGTTAGCCCGCAGATTTCATGCAACGGGTCTGTGAAATGGATGTTGTCGGCATAGAGCTCGGCAAGGCGGTCGAGATTGTGTGCATCGAGCTGCGCGAAGTTGGCCGAAAACTGCTGTAGAAAGCCGCTCACAGCGCCTCTCCCAATTGCCTGAATGCTGAAAGCGCACGCTCACGGCTCATCGGCAGATCGATGATAGGAGACGGGTACTCGACGCCTGCGAACAGCCCGTTCAGCTTCGCTGGGTTGTGGATTCCGCGTTTGTCCAGTTCGGCCAGCTCGGGCAGCCATCGCCGCAGGAACCGGCCGTCCGGGTCGAACTTGGCCGACTGACTGAGCGGGTTGAACAAGCGGAAATAGGGCACCGAATCGGTCCCCGTCGAGGCGCTCCATTGCCATCCGCCATTATTGGCGGCGAGGTCGCCATCAATCAGGTGCTGCATGAACCAACGCTCACCTTCGCGCCAGTCGATCAACAGGTTTTTGCTCAGAAACATGGCGACGATCATGCGCAGGCGATTGTGCATCCAGCCCGTGGCCAGCAATTGGCGCATGGCGGCATCGATGATCGGAAATCCGGTGCGGCCCTGCTGCCAGGCGGCCAGCTCATCCGGTGCGTGACGCCAGGGCAGGGTATCGGTTTCTCGCCGGAACCCCCGGCCCATCGAGACGTGTGGATAGCCAACCAGTACATGTTTGTAGAACTCTCGCCAGAGCAGTTCATTGATCCAGGTGACCGCACCGGGATTGCCGCTGTCGTGTTCGCCCCGATTGGCTCTCAAAGCGGCATGCAAGCATTGCCGAGGGGAAATGACGCCTGCAGCCAGATAGGCGGAAATCTGGCTGGTACCAGGCTCGGCAGGGAAGTCGCGACGTTGTTGATAGTCCGCTAGATCGTCCTCGGCGAACTTAGCAAGGCGAAGTTGCGCAAAGTCTTCACCAGCCGGCCACAGCGAACGCAGATAGTCGCTGGGTTGGGCTAAACCATCGACTGCCTGCGGCACCGAGTCGCTTGCAACCAGCACCGATGCCTGGCGATCCGGGACGGGGAGACACGCCGGAAGCGACTGTGTCAGCCGGGCATAACACACCTTTCGGAACTGGCTGAAGACTTTGAAGTAACCACCCGACAGCGTCGTGATGGTCCCTGGTGCAAACAACAGCTGATCAAGGTGGCGACGCATGCTGGTGGGCGTTTTTCGCAGCGCTTCGGCGACCGCCTCGTCACGGCGCTGCTCGTTCACACCGTATTCGTCGTTGACGTGCAGGGTACTGATCTCATGGGTGCGGCAAATATCAACAATCAACGCCGGCACTGCCTGCCAGTCTTCAACGGTGCGGATCAGCAGCGGGACGTTCAGTTCCGAGAGGCGTATCGACAGTTCGGCCAGATTGCGTAGCCAGAAATCGACCTTGCACGGCGCATCGTCATGGGCGAGCCATTGCCCAGGTGTAATCAGATAGAGCGCCACGGTCGGACCGGTGCTCATCGCGGCAGCCAAGGCGCTATTGTCACTGACGCGCAAATCGGTGCGTAGCCAGAGAAGCTGGTTCATTCCCGATACCCTTTGGGATTTTCAAGCAGCGGCCCATCCTGCAGGACTTCGAGGGCCGCGAGGGGGTCGATGGCGAGGGTCAGACCCGGCACGTCGCGCAGTTCGGCAAGGTGAATGCTGGCTGCAGGCCCCGCCAACAGCAGCGGCATACCGTGCGGGTCGGCCAGGCGCGGCAGTTGACGCTTTAGGTAGCCACTATCCAGAGACTGGCTGGCATAGAGCAGCAAGCCACGCGGTTTGATCCGTTCCAGGGCCAGCGGCAGTTCCGCCAGCGGCACCGACCACTCGATTACCTCGGCAGGGCAACCTGCGCTGGAGACCAGCCAGGCGCTGAGCCACAAGCCCGGCTCGAAGCGCTGCTCGCATAGGGTCATCAACAACAACGGAGCGCCGTTGTACTGGCGGTTGCTGTGATAGATGCGGGTGCCGAGCTTGGTTCGCAGCCATGAACAGAACAATCCACGCTCGAGCTCCGCGCCGAACGAGCTGGTCCAGCGTTGTTCGAGGCTCAGTAGTAGGGGCATTAGCAGGTGCTTGCACAGGGTAAGTGGTGGATATAGAGACAGCGCACGGTTGAAGCTGTCGTCGAGCTGTCGCTCGGAAAGGTCGGTGACGGCCTGATACATCTGGTCGTGCATTCCGGCCCACTGGTTGTGCTCGGTGGGATTGATGCTCTGACGTGCATCCAGCAACGGCTTGACTTGACCGACTGCAACGCCGCGGTCGAGCCACTTGAGAATGCTCTGGATGCGCTTGACGTGACTGTCGTCATAGAGCCGATGGCCCTTGGGCGTGCGACGCGGCACGATCAGCCCGTAACGACGTTCCCAAGCCCGCAGGGTGACTGGATTGACTCCAGTGAGGCGCGCTACCTCCCTGATCGGAAACCAGCCGTCTTCACGGCTGGGATCGATCTCATCATCAATAGTCAGGGTCATGTTTAGATGCCGTTGCGTAGGCTGAGGTCTTCTGGATGCGGCTGCATATACACCTGGCTGGCCACGTAACGGTCCGGATGACGGCGGAAGTGGTGCTTGAGCAGGGTCATCGGTACGACGAGGGGCACGATGCCCTCGCGGTATTGGCTGATGAGACGTTGCAGCTCCTGCTTGTCGTCGCCGCAAAGATCGTTCTTCAGATACCCGCTCAAGTGCTGCAAGACGTTGCTGTGCGTGCCGCGCGAAGCTGTGGTTTTGAGCGCTGCCATCAGGCGGCTGAAATAGATCGGTGCGAACTCACCCAGCGGCTTTATGCCAACCGTCGCGACCATCTGACCGAGGGCTTTGTATTGCAAGGGGTTGGTCGCCATCAGCTGGTACTTGTGTCGCGAATGGAATTCGACCAGCGCCTTGCGGGTCAGCCCGGCTTCGAGCAAACGCTGCCATTCGGCGTAGGCAAAGATTCGGGTAAGGAAATTTTCCCGCAGCACAGGGTCGTTTAGCCGGCCATCTTCCTCAATGGGCAGGTCCGGCCGCGCTTGCATTAGTGCATGAGCGAAAAGGCCGGAGCCGCCACCATCGATGGGATGCCCATTGGCCTGGTAGACCTTGACCCGCTCCATTCCGCAGGAGGGGGATTTCTGCATCAGGATATAGCCGCTGATATCACGCAGTTCGCGGGCGATCTGCTTGCCGTAGGCGGTCAGGGCTTCGCTGACATCCAGCTCCGGGTGCACGGTGCCGACTGCGCGAGGACTGTCGGGATCGCCAACCAGGCGGATTGGCTCACGTGGCGTACCGAGACCTATGGCGACCTCCGGGCAGACCGCTACGAACTCGAAATGTTTGGCCAGCGTTTCGCTGCATAGCCGCGATTCCTTATGGCCGCCATTGAACCGCACCGGGCTGCCGAGCAGGCAGGCACTGATACCGACTTTGATTGCGGGACGAGAGGCATTGGGCATGGGGATGACCTCACTGTGTTCCTGTACAGATAAGAGGTTCTGTACAATATGTGGAGATCATAAGCGCTTACTTGTACAAGTCAATAGACCGTGTACAAGAAGTGTTGATGCGGCTATCGCCTAGCGAGCGCGACGGTTCGTTACCGCCAGCCAAACAGCCATTGCTGATCGTCGTGCAGCACGTGCCAATCAATCCATTGGCTGCGTCGGGTGAGGACGGCCTGCAGCTCCACCTGCAGCAAAAGGTCATCTTCATCCCGTAGAAGTTCCGTGACGAGAAAGTGCTTTTCCTTGTTCTGTGGTCGAGTAGCTGTCCATTTGGAAAGCAGCAGCTTGTCTGGATTGAATCGATTCATAGCGACTGGACACCGGTGAGAGACTGGATGTGCATTGGCCACCTGTTTGCCAAGTTGTACATAGACTACGCTTGCACTACTAAGTTATACAACAATCGATGACTGTATAGGTGTAACATCAGAACGTAGCAGCTCGCGCAGTCATTAGGCGCGGGCCCACAGCTGACTTGCGGAGGCCGCAATGAACATATTGCTCACCGGCGGGACCGGCCTGATCGGTCGCGCACTATGCAAACACTGGTTGTCTCAGGGCCATCAGCTCTGGGTCTGGAGTCGGTCACCCGGGCAGGTGGCGGACCGCTGCGGCGAGTTGGTAACGGGCATCGGCGATCTGGGCGAGCTCGATCAGGTCCAGCTTGACGCGGTTATCAATCTTGCAGGTGCGCCGATTGCTGATCGTCCCTGGACCAAATCCCGCCGTCTGTTGCTTTGGAACAGCCGTATCAAGCTAACCGAGCAGTTGGTTGAATGGCTTGCAACGAGGCAACAAAAGCCTGCCCTGCTGATTTCCGGCTCGGCCGTCGGCTGGTATGGCGACGGTGGTGAACGGGAACTGAGCGAGGATGACAGTCCGGTTACCAACGATTTTGCTAGCCAGCTCTGTGCCGCCTGGGAGGAAAGTGCCATGCGAGCTGAGCCGTTGGGCATCCGCGTAGTACTGATTCGGACCGGGCTGGTGTTGGCAGCTCATGGCGGGTTCCTACAACGGCTCAGACCCTTGTTCGCGCTCGGGCTGGGAGGCAGGCAGGGCAGTGGTCGTCAGTGGATGCCGTGGATCCACATCAACGATCAGATCGGTCTGATAGATTTTCTGTTGCACCAGCCAGGTGCTGCTGGGCCCTACAATGCCTGCGCACCTCAGCCGGTGCGTAATGCCGACTTTGCCAAGGCGTTCGCAGCGAGTTTGGGGCGACCAGCAGTTCTGCCGGTAACGGCGCTGGCCTTGAAGGTCGGTCTGGGTGAGCTGTCGGGTTTGATTCTAGGCGGTCAGAAAGCCCAGCCGTTGCGATTGCAGGCCGCGGGGTTCCAGTTTCGCTTCGTGACGTTGGATGCGGCATTGGCGGACCTGCGCAAGGCGTAATCGCTATGTGAAAATAGCACCGCGGCCAACGGGTTGCGGCGCGCTCCATTAAATCAGTAGTTGGAAATGTGCATGTCAGAGCAGGCGTTGTTGTTGGTCAATCTGGGTTCACCGGCGTCCACTGAAGTGGCTGATGTACGCCGTTATCTCAACCAGTTTCTGATGGATCCCTATGTCATCGACCTGCCTTGGCCAATTCGCCGGTTGCTGGTCTCGCTGATCCTGATCAAGCGCCCGGAACAGTCCGCACATGCCTATGCTTCCATCTGGTGGCCGGAAGGATCACCACTGGTGGTGCTCAGTCAACGCCTTACCGACGCTGTCCGCCCGTACTGGAAAGAGGGTCCGGTGGAATTGGCAATGCGCTATGGCGAGATGTCCATCGAGCGCTCGCTGCTGAAATTGGCTGGGCAGGGCATCCGGCAGGTCACCTTGGCGCCGTTGTATCCACAGTTCGCTGACAGCACCACGACGACCGTCATCGAAGAGGCGCGGCGGGTGATTCGTGAGCGAAACCTGGACATTCAGCTGTCGATCCTGCAGCCGTTTTTTGACCAGCCGGAGTACCTCGATGCGCTGGTTGCGAGTGCCCAACCGCACCTGGAACAACCCTTCGACCACCTGCTGCTGAGCTTTCACGGCTTGCCTGAGCGGCATCTGCGCAAGACGGATCCAACCGGCGCGCATTGTCTGAAAACTGTTGATTGCTGCCAGCGTGCCGAAGGTGCCGTCCTTGCCAGTTGCTACCGCGCGCAGTGCATCCAGAGCGCCGCTGCGTTCGCCGAGCGCGCCGGCCTGCAGCCCGAACAGTGGTCGGTGTCGTTTCAGTCGCGACTGGGACGTGCCAAGTGGATCGAGCCCTATACCGAGGCGCACCTGGAAGAGCTGGCTGCCAGGGGGGTGAAGAAGTTGTTGGTGATGTGCCCAGCGTTCGTGGCCGACTGCATCGAAACGCTGGAGGAAATCGGTGATCGAGGCCGCGAACAATTTGTGGCGGCCGGAGGCATGGATCTGCAGCTGGTCCCTTGCCTGAACACTCATGAACAGTGGGTGCAGGCTTTGATTACTCTGTGCCGCCGGGCGCCACTGGCGTTGTAAGCGGCCCGTCTCGGCGTGTGGGTGCGGACGCTACCCTCACGTCACGGGTTCTAGCTCGAGCGCTTCGAATGCTTCCAGCGGAACGGGGCGGCTGAACAGGTACCCCTGAAACATGTCGCAGCCATTGGCGATCAGCAATGTCCGCTGTTCCTCCGTCTCGACCCCCTCGGCAATCACCTCCAGCTTGAGCCCGGACGCGAGCGCACAGGTGGCTCGGATGATGGTCTGGCTGCTGGCATCTTCGACCAGCTGACGGACGAACGACTGGTCGATCTTCAGTTGATCGAGTGGTAGTCGCTGCAGGTAGGCCATTGATGAGTAACCTGTGCCGAAGTCGTCAATCGAAAACCGAATGCCGTGCTGCTTCAGGGTCCTCATCCGAACCACCGCTTCTTCCATGTCATCGAGTAACAGGGACTCGGTGATTTCGAGCTTCAGCAGTCGCGGATTGGCACCGGTGCGCTTCAGCAAGGCTAGCACCCGGTCGACGAAGTCGGCTTGATAGAGCAGGCTCGCACTGAGGTTGACCGCGAGTGTCAGTGCCGCCCGGGATGGCTGTTTGGCCCACGCGGCGAGCTGCTCGCAGGCCTGGGTGAGGACTACGAAATCCAGTGCTTCGATCAGCCCGGCACGTTCGGCTGGGCCGATGAAGTGGAACGGGGTGAGCAAGCCGCGTTGCGGATGTTGCCAGCGCACCAGCACTTCAGCACCGACGAGTCCACGATGGCGTTCGATCTGGGGCTGGAAATGAATCACGAACTCGCCGGCCGTCAAGCCACGCCGGATTTCGTCTTCCAGGCGCAGGCGCTCCTGCACGGCCTGCTGCATGCGCGGGTCGAAGAAGCGCAGGGCGTTTCTGCCGGCTTGTTTGGCTTCGTACATCGACATGTCGGCGCGCTTCATCAGCTCTTCCGCGTCACCGTCGTTGCTGTTGAGCAGTACCACGCCAATACTGGCGCTGCTATGTACCAGTAGCGAGCCCAGTCGGTAAGGCTGACCAAGGGCCGAAAGGATCCTTTCGCCAATCTGCTCGGCCTGGGCTGCTGCATATTCCGCCTTGGCATCCAGGTCCTCGAGCATGACCACGAACTCATCACCTCCGAGGCGGGCAACGGTGTTTACGCCGCGGACTTCACCGCTCAGTCGTTCGGCCACAATGCAGAGCAACTGGTCGCCGGCCTGATGGCCATGAAGATCATTGATGTTCTTGAAGTTATCAAGATCGATGAACATCAACGCGCCGTATTGCTGGCTACGTACAGTGGCGGCCAGGGCCTGCTTGAGGCGATCGAGCAGCAGCCGGCGATTGGGCAGGCCGCTCAGGGGGTCATAGAACGCAAGGTTATGGATGCGCTCTTCGGCTTGCTTGCGCTCGGTGATATCGGTAAAGGCGGCCACGTAGTTGGAGACGGCGCCCTGGGCGTCGAGCACCGTGCTGATCGATAGCCATTCAGGGTACACCTCGCCGGTCTTACGACGGTTCCAGATTTCACCCTGCCAGGCGCCGGTTTGCTGAATGCTGCGCCACATGGCCAGATAGAAATCGGGCGAGTGGCGACCCGAGGCGAGTAGGCGCGTGTCCTGTCCGATGGCCTCGTCTGCACTGTAGCCGCTGATCTCAGTGAATGCCTGGTTGACCCGCAAGATGCGGTTCTTGGCATCGGTGATGATCATGCCCTGCTGTGACTCGAACGCGATCGAGGCGATGCGACGCTCCTGTTCGGCGCTGGCACGCTCGCTGATATCCCGGCTCAGGCACACCACTGCTGGCTTGTACGGTTGCGCCAATTGCAAGCGCTGGGCCCGCACTTCAAATACCTTCAGGCCGTTCACGGTCTGGGTGGAATATTCAAGCAGGCCAGGCGCGCCGCGGGAGAGCGTTTCACGAATCAGTTCGCGGAAGCGTTCTGCCTGGCGGGGCGGGAGTACGTCCTCCACTGTCTTTCCGATCAGGCTTTGGTCGCCTTCCTGAAGCGGCGCGGACCCGTTGGAGATCACTTCCAGGTAACGGCCATCCTCATCGAGCACCAACAGCACGTCGGGAATCGCCTGGGTGATGGCCCTCAAACGCGCCTCACTGAGATGCATTGCACGTTCGATCTGGTCGCGTTTGAGCAGATCGGCCAGCAGCAGACCCAATAGCATTACCGCCACTGGCAGCACCAGCAGCATAGGCGCCGCGACCTGCTCAAGGGTAGGAGCCACCAGCTGTGCGGGTAACAGCAGCAGCGAGGCTACAACACCGCCATGTAACAGCAGACCAAAAAGTAATAACTGGCAGGCACCAATCCCGATCTGGCCCCGGCGGTGGAAATGGCGATAGACAAGGCCCAAGACGATCGGCAGCAGTACGTTGATCAACCCGACCCAGACGCCCGGGCCGCCGACCCAAAGCCGATACGCGCCGGCAATCAGCCCCGCGATACCCGCAGCGATCGGGCCTCCGAACAAGGCCGCCATGCTCAGCACGACAGTGCGCGCATCGAAGATGACCCCGTCCTGCACGGAAATAGGCATCAGCATGCCGACGATGCACGCACCACCGAACCAGATTCCGGCAGTGCACTGCGCCCATAGCTGATGGCTCTGCCCCCAATGACGCGCTGTAACGGAAAGCAGCCAGCAAAGCGCAAGGAGCACCGTTGCGTTTTCAACGAAAGCATAGGAAGTCAAGGAAGCGGATCCGGATTCAGCCGCCGTCCAAGTTGGCGGGAATATAGTGGCAGATGGCAATTATTCGTGTTTTCCCGGCAGTCTGCATCAAAAATGCACTTGCCGGTCACAAACAAGTAGCCGCGACCTTAGGGTGTGGCTTATATCAAGCCTTATCGGCACCCCTGAGGCAGGCTGAAGCGTCGTCGGGTGATAACTGACCTGCGGTAAGTTGGTTAGCCCTGCAGGGCCGCAAGTTGCTCTCGGAGCTGCTGGACTTCGGCTTCAAGCTCGCGGACCCGCTGCTTCGCTTCGACTTCAGGGGTGACGTCTTTCTGGATGCCGATGTAATAGGTGAGCTGGTCACCTTCGTTGAATACGGGCGTGATGGACAGTTCATTCCAGAACGCACTGCCGTCCTTGCGGTAGTTACGGATGATCTGGCGGCACGGCGTGTTGTTGCGAACCGCTTCGCGTATCGCCGCAAGACCTGGTTGGTCGCGGTCACCCGCCTGCAGGAAGCGGCAATCCTGGTAAAGGATGTCGTCGACCTCGTAGCCCGTCAGGCGCTGAAATGCGGGATTGGCGTAGATCAGGATATTGTCGTCACCTTCCTGCTCGGCTACCACGATACCGTCGTTGGAGGCTTCGATTACCAGTTGCAGCAGCTTGGCATTGATCATCAGGGTGTCTCTTGTGCGTTTCACGGCATTCTAGAACAACTACCTGAAGGCTCGCACAAGGCTTTTTGTAGTGAGGCGGTTCTGCCCTCTGGCAGCAACCATTGGCTGCCGAAACAGCTTGCCGCGAAAGAGGTGTTCGCGAAACGCGCGGAACTGCTCGTTACGACGTGGCTGCCGTCGGCAGAAGCGGGGCGGTCAATCTTATGTCGGGCCCTCGGCGCGGGCCCAGGCAGCATGCCGGCGCCGAGCCAGAACGGTAGCAAGCATGTTGATAACGAAAAGGCATCGGCGCGTATCTAATAGAGGGTCAGCCGCAGGTTTTCATTCAGCTATCAAGCGGGCTCAGCGGCTGCCGGCAAGTGTGATCGAAACCGATTCGGCAAACCGCAGTGCGTGCGGCTTGTCGACCTCGACCTCAGCGTACTCGACGCTGGGCCGGCTCATGACCAAGTCCAGGATCTCCTGAGTCATGCGTTCCAGCAGGCTGAACCGATTGCTTTCGACGTGGGCAATAACCGCTTTGGTCAGGGTCCGATAGTTCAGTGCAGTGTCTATGTCGTTGTCGCGTACCGCATCGACTGCCTTGTAGAGCACTGTCAGGTTGATCAGCACGTCCTGTTTGTTGAGGATTTCATCTTCGTTGATGCCGATGTAGGTGCGCAGACGCAAATCCTTGACCCGGATACGCGCCAAACCGGGTTCCAGCCGAGGCATCAGCGATTTCCTCCGATCAGCTGAAGGAACTCCATCCGGGTGGTACAGGATTCGCGGAACGCACCCAGCATCACCGAGGTGTTCATCAGCGAGTTCTGCTTCTCAACACCACGCATCATCATGCACATGTGCTTGGCTTCGATGACCACCGCAACGCCAGCTGCACGCGTCACTTCCTGAATCGCCTCGGCGATCTGGCGAGTGAGGTTTTCCTGAATTTGCAGGCGGCGTGCATACATGTCGACGATGCGTGCAATCTTGGACAATCCGAGCACCTTGCCGGTCGGGATGTAAGCCACGTGTGCTTTGCCGATAAAGGGCAGCATATGGTGTTCACAGAGTGAATACAGCTCGATGTCTCGGACGATGATCATCTCGTCGCTGTCCGAGGCGAACAGGGCACCGTTGACCACTTCCTCCAGGCTCTTGCCATATCCATTACACAAGTACTGCATGGCCTTGGCGGCGCGTTTCGGGGTGTCGAGCAAGCCTTCGCGCTGCGGGTCTTCACCAACCCCTAAAAGTATTTGGTGAAAATGGCCGGGTAGTTCGTTCATGAGTGATCCTCTGGGAAGCCGTCCATAGGCAAACCATGCGTGTTATTCGTGGCAAAGGCGCCAGCTGAGCGCGGACCTGAGCCGCGTCACTGGTTGATGCAAAGCTATACCAAATATTCAAGCTGTACAAGAATTAGCGAAAATCTGGCGCGCTGGAACTATCGCCAGGTTTCTTGAAAACCTTTGTTCACGGGACGGCTGGCGATTCCGAGCAAAAGTAGGACGAACGGTGCGGGCCTAAGCGAGCTTGCAGGCTGTAGAAGTTTCGTTGTGCATCGGCAGTAGTCAACGAGGACCGCAACGGTCCGTGCAGCGGCTGCTGCCGTCGGGATGGGGGAGCCAGCCGAGATGAGGCCGCGCCAGGCTGAACAGCCAATAGGCAAGCAGGAGCAATGGCCGTAACGGCCGCCAGCCCAGCGGCGCGGCCCATTTCCCGAGGCCTGCCGCGCGCCAGCT
>Ga0208045_1000357_pt1 | contig 19842 bp, 16 predicted proteins | sample PL_2010_200m_FD_184160 | JGI IMG/M metagenome (GOLD analysis project Ga0208045, IMG submission 184160) | Freshwater microbial communities from Powell Lake, British Columbia, Canada to study Microbial Dark Matter (Phase II) - PL_2010_200m... | ecosystem: Environmental > Aquatic > Freshwater >...
GCACGAGGCACGGCGTGGGCTTCACAACCACATTTACCCTCCCGCTTTTGCCGTGGAAGGAGGCAGTAATGTCCACATCTTGAATTGTGGCTGATTCTGATAGATCAGCTGTGTAGCACACATATCCCGACTTGAGCTGGTCATAGGTTGCAACATCCGAATAGAATCTACCGATACTGCTCGGTCCCGAGGTCAAGGAGATGGGTGTATTGCCATTTATTGGTACTTCAATCCCATCCTTATCGACGGCGAGACCAGAGATCCATGACCAATCACCAAATAAAATCGTGTCCGGAGTTGCCGTGAGAACAAAGTGATCTAATTTCTGACGACATTGCAGAAGAACACTCACGAACGCAGTGTCGCCGCCCCCCATCACCGTCACAACCGCAGTATCCACACCGTCCGGAATCTCCCCCCGCTCCGTGTCAAGACACAGGTGACATTCATTTTGCCACAGCTGATTTACTTCAATGCGTTTTCCTCTGTCTGAGCCACACGTCAGATAAGCATACTCGCCGCGGCAATCCAGGGTGAGCCAGATCGTTCCACTCATGAGTTCCTTCCCCACCGGATTATACTCCCCACCGCTAGCATCCAATGGCGTAAATGAGATCTTGGACGATCCATCGCAGTAGAGAATTGGTTGATCGGCGGAGACAGCCCATCTGCGGAACATCGCTGATGTAAAAGGACTGCCCATGACGAGCCCCGAGCCCGTGACTGGGACAGCTGGGACACCTGGAAAACCTGGGCCCGGCTCGATGGCGCCGGAGAAGTTGAAGGTCAACCTATCCGAGCCTACTGTCATTTGCCGAGCGCCATCATGCCACCCACTTCCATCAAACAAATAGAGCTGAAGGTTAACTTCCGATGCCTTGTCCAACGCTCCAATCCAGGAAGTGTCCCCCTCATACATTTGTCCGCCCTCGGACCAAGACGACCTGCCTTTCCAGGCGAGTGGAAAGTCTTGATAAGGATTCATCTGGTAGGTGACAACCGCCCCCTGGTAGGCCACCAGATCGCCCGAGAATGTTATTGAGCCACTCATTGTAAGGTAGCTGGGAAGCGGGAGCAAGATCATGCCATAGCGATCAATGAACAGCGAGGGGGAGAAGAAATCACAAACTGAAGCATCGCTCACTCTGGGTGTCTGAGCTCTCGGTCTTATCTCCACCTTCTCTTTGATCGTCACCTGGGAAAAGGAGATGAGGGGCATGAGAAAGCTCAACACGAGGATTGCATTCAGGAGCCGACGGAGAGGAAGAATGGACATGCCATATCTCATTCAGTCAAACGGTGCGGGGGGGGCAGTCGCAATCAACTGCGATGCAACTTACACTTTGCGCCAGGTAGTGTCAAGCAAATCCGATTTGCATTTCTGACTGTCCAGGTGATGTCGCAAATCCCAAAGACGGCAAAGCCCTATTCAGCTTGCAGACAACGTCCGAACTGCGGCCACCCCCGAATCTCCGATGCTCTGGCCGTGAAGCACGAAAACGAAGGGGCAAATGTCGATTCCACGAAGTACCGATGTTTTACAGAAACAATCGCTCGGGATTCAAGGAAGGTGACCGGCACCCACTTCGGAACATGCGAGGTGACGGTCACCCCCCAAACAAAAAAGGCGACCAGTGGTCGCCTTTTTTTTCCAGATGAGTGTCGTCTCAGCCTATCTCTGCGAGGAGAAATTCCCTGTTCAGCCGCGCGATGTGCGTCACCGAGATTTTCTTCGGACATTCGGCCTCGCACGCATAGTTGTTGGAGCAGTTGCCGAACCCTTCCTTGTCCATCTGCTCGACCATCTTCAGGACACGCTCCTTGCGCTCGATTTTCCCCTGTGGCAAGAGCGCCAGGTGTGATACCTTGGCTGCAACGAAAAGCATCGCTGAGGAATTCGGACATGCCGCCACGCATGCACCGCATCCGATGCACGATGCTGCATCCATCGCTTCTTCAGCCGCCGGTTTCGGAACCTGAATGGAGTTCGCCTCCGGAACAGCCCCCGTCTTGGACGAAATATACCCGCCGGCCGCAATGATCCTATCCAGCGCGGTCCGGTCAACGATCAGGTCCTTAAGGATCGGGAAGGACTTGGCCCGCCATGGCTCGGCAACGATGGTCTCGCCATCTTTGAAGCCGCGCATACGCAGTTCGCACGTCGCAATACCCCGGCCGGGACCGTGTGACCGTCCATTGATAACCAGACCGCAACTTCCACAGATCCCCTCGCGGCAATCGTGGTCGAACGCTACCGGTTCCTTGCCTTTTTTTACAAGCTCGACATTCAGGATATCAAGCATCTCAAGGAAAGACGCATCGGGCGAGATATTCTTGACCTCGTATTCGACGAACCTGCCCCTGTCGTCCCGATTCTTCTGGCGCCAGATTTTCAGTTTGAAATCCATTCCTGGTAACTCCTCTTGATCTGGTGGAAGACGGACTTCTGACCTCGAATAGCGACGGTAAAAGTCCGTCTTCCTATTACTCGGTTTACTTATAGCTCCTTTGTGACGGCTTCACGTACTCAAACTTCAATGGCTCTTTGTTCAGGATGGGCTTCTTCCCGACTCCGGTGAACTCCCAGGCTGCAACGTAGGAGAACTTCTTGTCATTCCTTTGAGCTTCCCCTTCTTCCGTATGGTGCTCTTCCCGGAAATGCCCGCCGCACGATTCCTCGCGGTGGAGAGCGTCGAACGCCAACAGCTCGCCCAGTTCGAGGAAATCGGCCACTCTGCCTGCGCGCTCCAGCTCTGCGTTCATATCGTTTGATTCACCGACGAGCTTGACGTTCTTCCAGAATTCCTCTCTCAGCTTGGGAATTTCCTTCAGCGCCTTTTCCAGACCGGCGCGGTTTCTTCCCATTCCTACGTTGTCCCACATAATCTTTCCCAACTCTCTGTGGAACTCTTCGACCGTCTTCTTGCCGTTGATCGACATCAGTTTCTTGATCAACCCTTCGATCCCTCCTTGCGCTTCCACAAAGGGTGCGTCGTCGACTTTCACAGGCTTGAATTTTGTGGAGGCAAGATAGTCGCCCATCGTGTAGGGGATGACGAAATATCCGTCCGCCAGTCCCTGCATCAGGGCGCTGGCACCGAGCCGGTTGGCACCGTGATCGGAGAAGTTGGCCTCGCCAAGCACGAAGAGACCCGGGATTGTGCTCATCAGGTTGTAGTCGACCCAGAGTCCGCCCATCGTGTAGTGAACGGCAGGGTAGATCCGCATCGGACCCTTGTACGGATCTTCGGCGGTAATTTCATGATACATGTCGAACAGGTTCCCGTACCGCTCTTCGATCACATGACGACCCAGGCGCTTGATCGATTCGGCAAAATCAAGATACACCGCGAGACTTGTCGGTCCGACGCCATACCCCTTGTCGCACATCTCTTTGGCGCGCCGGGATGCGACGTCGCGGGGCACAAGGTTTCCGAAAGACGGATACATACGCTCGAGATAGTAGTCGCGCTCTTCTTCGGGAATCTGATCGGCGCGGCGAGTATCGCCTTTCTTCTTCGGGACCCAGATGCGTCCATCGTTGCGGAGGCTTTCGCTCATCAGCGTAAGCTTTGACTGATAGTCGCCCCCCTGCGGAATACACGTCGGGTGAATCTGCGTGAAACACGGATTGGCGAAGGCTGCGCCTTTCTTGTACGCCCGCCAGATAGCCGTGGCGTTGCTGGCTTTCGCCATGGTCGAAAGGTAGAACGTATTCGCGTATCCGCCGGTCGCAAGGACGACCGCGTTGGCTGCATAAGTTTCGATCTTTCCCGTGACCAGGTCGCGGCACACGACTCCACGCGCTTGTCCATCAACGAGAACCACTTCGAGCATCTCACGGCGCGGGAAAAACTTGACGGTCCCCGCATTGATCTGCCGGCTCAAGGCAGAGTACGCACCGAGCAGCAGCTGCTGGCCCGTCTGACCACGTGCATAGAATGTTCGGGAAACCTGAGCACCACCGAAGGAACGGTTGTCCAGGTAGCCGGCATAGTCGCGGGCAAACGGAACGCCCTGTCCTACGCACTGATCGATGATACTGCCGCTCACTTGTGCCAAACGGTAAACGTTTGCTTCACGCGCCCGGTAGTCTCCCCCCTTGACGGTATCGTAGAACAACCGCCAGACGCTGTCACCATCGTTCGCGTAGTTCTTCGGCGCATTGATGCCCCCTTGTGCGGCGATGCTGTGCGCGCGGCGCGGGGATTCATGGTAGGAGAAGGCAAGAACGTTGTAGCCAAGCTCGCCGAGACTCGCCGCGGCAGATGCCCCCGCCAGACCCGTTCCGATCACGATGATTGAGTATTTCCGCTTGTTCGCGGGGTTGACAAGCTTCATGTTGAACCGGTGGGAATCCCACTTTTTCTCTATTGGACCGGCAGGAATTTTCGAGTCAAGCTTCATTGTTCGTTAGCTCCCATTGCGATGATCATAGCACAAACGACACGGAAAGACCAGATCGGTTATTTGAACCAGAGAAAATATGCCGGCATGGCGGCGAATGCAAGCGGTATGAACAGCCAGAAAATCACCGCTACGCTGTCAATCAGCCACTTGTACTGCTTGTCGCTCAGTCCGAGGGTCTGGAATCCCGACTGGAACCCATGCCTCAGATGGAAGGCCAGAAACACCAGGGCGAAGATATAGAAGAGGCTGTACACAGGGTCGGAAAAAGCAGCCGCAACGAGATCGTAGTTCGATTGCGGCGGAAACTCCCAGAATCGGTTGGGCACCCAGAATGTTCTTAAGTGGATCACAAGGAAGAAGCCCACCAGGCTGGCGCTGGCTGTCAGCATCGGCGTCCTGGACGTGAACGTCGTATTGTCCTTCAACTGGTACATCTCATAGCCGACGGGCCGGGAAGCCCGATTCTTCAGCCAGACCACGGTTCCGCTGATCACATGCGCAATCAAACCCGCAAACAGCACAATCTCAATGGTGCGGATGAAGGGATTGGAGGACATGAATTCCGAGTAGCGGTTGTACGTTTCTCCGCCGTCGTGCTTGAACAGGAAGAGATTGATCACCACGTGCACGACAAGAAACGTACACAGGAAGAGCCCGCTCAGGCTCATGATGATCTTCTTTCCGACGGAAGATCGATACAGGGCAGTGAATTTATTCATAGATCTTCGCTCGTGTGATCGTTCGGTAGAAATCAGTCCTCAGTTTGAGCAGTACGGGCACCGAGCGCACAACTGCGTGGCCAAACCGGACAGGTGGTATCAAAGAGTGGGTTCTGCTGGACCTGGAATTGCTCGATCAGCTTGACGAGAGTGTAGAAAAGAATTCCTGAAAAAGCAATTCTCAATTCTACTCGTACACGACGCTTTCGCTGATAAAGCGACGAATAGAAATGGTGCTGCCGACAAATCCCAGGACGCAGCCGACAGCGACTACAACGCCATAGTAGAGGGGCTTGACATGCACGAAACCAGCGAGTTCGATTGAGATCCAGCCCGCAAGGTATTCAAAAACGAGAAAAAGAATTGCCGCCGCCAGACCGCCGCCGACAAAACCCTGCACTAATCCCTCCAGAATGAAGGGTCCGCGCACAAAAGACTTCGTGGCCCCGATCAGCTTCATGGTCTGAATGATCTTGCGCTTCGCATAAATGGCCAACCGGATTGTGTTGGCGACGAGAAAGACCGAGGAAATGGTGATGAAGAGACCGATCCCGAAGATCAGCCAAAGGAACGTCGTCGCTCTGCGGTCCAGCATTTCCAGAAGGGTTTTGCGGTAGATGACATCATCGACCCCCTTGATGTTCTTGATCGCCTCATAGACCCCCTCGGCTCCCGCCGTAGTACGATAACCGTCCTTGAGAAATATTTTGATGGAGGCCGGAAGAGGATTGAAGTCCAGAACCCTGTGGATGTCCTCCCCGAATTCTTCCTTGAATATCGTCGCGGCGTCTTCCTTCGAAACATACCGCACTTCGCGGACGCCGGGCAGGAGAGCGATGCTGTCCCGGACGATGGAAGTTTCTACCGGTGAAAGATAATCCGCAAGAAATGCTTCCATCTCCACTTTTTCTCGCAGGGATTCCACGACGCTGTTGGCGTTCAAGACAAGGACGGAGAAAGTCCCCAGCAAGAGGAGTGACACACAGATGGTCGTGATGGCGGCAAACATTGAGAGCTTTGCCCGGCGGAATCCCGAGAAACCTTCGCGAAATATGTAGGTGAGCTGCATGTTCAACTCTTGATGGTTGATCCGAAAGGATAGGCACCGAGCACACGGACAAACGTTGTCAATTCATCGAGATGCTTCAAAGCCTGACGCACCTGTGCTTCTCGGGGAGATCCTTCGATATCGAGATAGAACAGGTATTCCCATGGCTTTCCGACGTTTGGACGCGACTCAATTTTGAGCATGTTAATCTCTCGAAGAGAGAACACTGCCAGTGCCTTGAAGAGAGCTCCCGGCACATTTTTCACGGCGAACACGAGAGACGTCTTCTCTTTGCTCTTCGCACGACCCGCTTGAGCCGACAGAACCAAGAATCGAGTGAAGTTGTGATGGTTGCTCTCGACGTTTCGTTTGAGGATGGACAGGCCGTAGGTCCGGGCAGCCCGAACGCTTGCGATCGCTGCGGCATCGATCCTGTTCTGCTCATGGATCATTTTCGCAGCCCCCGCTGTGTCATAGTACGCGACGACACTCACCCCTTTCAGGGAACGGAGATACTCTTCGCATTGCCCCAGCGCCTGCGAATGCGAGTACACGGACCGGACGCCCTTCAATGATACTCCCGGCAGGACCATCATATGGAGCTGGATCCGAAGCTTGATTTCACCGATAATGTGCAGCTTGTGACGCAGAAGGAGATCGTAGTTCTGATGAACGCTTCCGAAAACGGAGTTCTCAATCGGCACAATGCCAAAGCCCTGCGAATGTTTTGATGCGTAGTCGAAGACGTCCTTGAAGCTCTGTTTCGGCAGCAGCGTTGCCCGAGGACCGAAAAAACTGCGCGCAGCTTCTTCGCTGAACGCGCCGGGCTCACCCTGATATGCGACAGTCACCATAGCGTTGTTCCGTCAGAAATTTGATTCATCCCGCCAGCGGACGATCTGCCACGCCTTCTGCGGATCGGATCGAACCAGCGCAAGCGTCGCATAGCCGTCGACCCGAATGATGTCGCTCGGGTTGAACGAGACGGTAAGGTTGAAATTGCGGCTTACGCTTGCCTGGGTGCTGAGAGAATCGGTGGAGAGTGCGATGATATTGTTCCAGACGAGGTCGAGCCGCTGGACATTCTGGAACAGGCCGCGTGTCGTCTGCATCTCTTCGTCCCTTCCCCATGTCACCTCGACTCCCCGATCGTAGTCCCTGAAGACAAAAGAGAAGCCGGAGTTCAGCAGCTGACCGTAAATTGTTGTGTCGCGAAACGTGTATGCGTACTTCATGTTCTGAAAGATGCCGTCGATCGTCGCCGGATCGCCTAGGATAGAACTCCCTTCGCCCAGACTCTCATCCAATCCGGGTGCAAACGGATTGCACGAGGTGAACAGGAACATCAATAGGAACGTGGCTAATACTTTCATCAAGCTCTTGGCGGTCATCGATTAGCGTTCGGCACTCAGCTATCAGCGGTCAGCGGTTCAAACTCCGAATTCCAAACTTGAACCTTGGAACTCGAAACTTCGAACTCAAAACCCAAAACTTCAAACTCAAAACTGCTATTGAGCAAACTCCCCTTTCAAATCACTCCACGAGAAGCTGCTCGATCCGGTCGGCACGTCGATCCAACGCCAGAGAACCCAATTCCTGGATCGATCCGCCAATAAGAGAAACTGCGCTTTGCCTGTTGCCTGCTTCGGAATGCTCGCCACAGAGTGAGGAGCGGTGAGCGTGTACGTCGCTTCGTATTGAGCGGAATCCGATTGAAGGCTCTGCGCCGTCAGAGTTTGAAAAACCAGCGTTGCAGTCGATCCGCTGGGAATCCTCGCACGCAGGTTCTCGAAATACTGCTGCTCCGATTGCCTGCTCCAGAAGAGGAACACTCCGCCGTATTTGACCCGGGCCTGAGGCGTGGGTTCGAAACTGAAACTCCTGGCGGCGGTGGACGAATCGGCGAACGACTTGAGATAGTTGAGAGAATTCATATCGCGAAATGCGTTCGTCATGTTCGAGAACACCAGAGAAGGCTCCGTGGCAGGAATGAAACTGGAGCTCGATTGCGTTGGCGGCTCCGGAGGCCTCGTTTCAAAAATGTTGCAGCCGACTTGAGTCGTCGCGACCAAAAACCCGACGATCATCAGACGGGCATTCACCGGGGAGCTCGCTCCTTGATTCACAAGAGATGTCAACCTCAAACAGCCATCCGTCCTTCCAGCGCCCGGCTGAGCGTTGCCTGATCTGCGAACTCGAGGTCCGTTCCGACAGGCAAGCCACGGGCGATACGGGTGATCTTCATCCCCAGCGGCTTGAGCAATTTCGAGAGATACAGCGTTGTCGCTTCCCCTTCGACATTGGGGTTCAAGGCGAGAATGATTTCATCGACGTTTGCGTTGGTCACACGATGAAGCAGTTCCCTGATCCTGAGTTCCTCCGGGCCGATGCCATCAAGCGGGGAGAGCGCCCCACCCAGGACATGATAAAGGCCCCTGAACTCATTTGTCCGTTCAAGCGCCAGAACATCAGTTGGCTCCTCCACGACGCACACCATGGTTTGGTCACGCTTGGTGTTGGAGCAAATCGGACACGGATCGGCCTCCGTGATGTTGGAGCAGATGGAGCAATATCTGACTTTGTCTTTGACATTCACGAGGGCGCGTGCAAACGTGACGACCTCTTCCCTTTGCATCTTGACTATATAGAGGGCAAGCCGGTGCGCCGTCTTCCGGCCTATGCCGGGAAGCTGGGAAAACTGTTCAGCGAGCTGTTCTATTGATTCAGCAGTGAAGATCACGCCTTTGGATCCTTCCCATTCCGTTCTAGAGGTCCAGTCGAAAAGTGGTGCCACCAAGACACAAAGTCACAAAGGTTCTTGAAAGTAAAGAAAATTCAGATATTTTCTTCGTGTCTTGGCGCCTTCGTGGCGAAGCGTGGGTTTTCGTCCGCGCTTCTAGAAACCGGGGAGGTTCAGCCCGGGAATGTTCGGCATGATGCCGTTCGTCACTTTTTGCATCTCCTGTTGAGCCATCGCCCCCGCGCTCTCGAGCGCTTTGTTGGTGGCGGCGACCACGAGATCTTCGAGCATTTCCTTCTCTTCGGGATTCACAACTTCCTTCTCGATTTCGATCTTCATAATCTGCTGTTTCCCGTTGGCCGTCACTTTTACCATGCCGCCTCCCGATTCAGCCGTCACGGTCTTCTGCTCCAGTTCCGCCTGAACCTGCGCCATTTTTTCCTGCATCTTTTGCAGCTGCTTCATCATCCCCTGCATGTTCGGCATGCCACCCTTCATCATAGAGGCTCCCGTTCGAAAGAGAAAATTGATCCAATTTTCAAGCAATATAATCTGAAATGCGAGGAATGTCAACGAGAGGAACGGGGCTCAAAGAAAGTAAACGAAGGCCTGGCTCGACAGACGCAGTGCAAAGAGAACGCTTTGGCGTCGATGAGCGACAATGGAAATCATCCCAGGCGCGAAGAGACTGCCTCTGTACGCAAAGGTGCGCCAAGACTTCGAAGAGCAATTTGAGACGCGGTCATCATGTATCAATTCGGAGGTGACAATCAGTCCGACGATAAATCGTGCTTCATTTATTCTGCTTTGACGTAGGAACAATGACAGGAGAGATGAAATACGGGCGCTGCCATCCGCTCAGTTCTTGACTTTCGGACAAACGCGTGTTATATTTTGGCAACCCGGACGTGCCATCCCGGGTTGTTCTTTCAGATGCCACCAACCAAGTGGCATCATGTTCTTTCAAATTCCGCGATAGCTCAATGGTAGAGCATGCGGCTGTGAGGTACGCGTGAAGCGAAAGGAGAAGCGCACATACGCAGAAAGGCGAACTTACCTTATTGCGGCGGTCACAAACCGCAGAAAGACGGTTCGCCAAAAAGCGATTGACTACAAAGGCGGCAAGTGTCAACTTTGTGGATACGCTCGATGCAAGGAGGCGCTCGAGTTTCACCACCGTGATGGTGAATCGAAGAGCTTCGGTGTTTCATCAAAAGGGTACACCCGAAGTTGGGAGAGAGTGAAACGAGAGCTCGACAAATGCATCCTCGTATGTGCAAACTGTCACCGAGAACTTCACGCAGGAATAGCAGCCTTCCCGAGTAATCGGGATTGAATCATCGGGTGAATTCAGGGAAGCCTTCCTTTCGGCAATCGAGAGATGGTAATCCTGAGCGAAGCCCCGCAAAGAGAAAAGCATTCGGTAGCGGGGAACGTGCAGAGACTAGAGGATGAGGAATCTCACCAATAAGCCTCGACAGCGCCCGACGTCCGACCTCAGAATTCATGAGAGGACGAAGAGATAGTCCGGCCCGGATCGAAAGATTCGGATGAGACCGTAACCGCAGGGTTGTAGGTTCGAGTCCTACTCGCGGAGCAGTTCGACTCACCCCACCAGCAATGGTGGGGTTCTTTTTGGTGGGGTTCGCTCACTGCTCCTCCGGAGCCCCCAATATCTGCGGTGAGTCGAATCCTTCGACGCCACTTCGTGGCTCTCAGGATTCGATCCTGAGTTTGTCGAAGGATCGAACAGCCCTGAGCGAGGGAGCCCCGCTTCTCAGGACAATACTCTGCAAGGGGCGACCGAGTCGAACCCTTCGATGCCACTTCGTGGCACTCAGGGTTCGATCCTGAGTTCACCGAAGGGTCGAAGGGCCCGCATCATGTCCGCCTGGTTCTACATGCTTCGCCTTTAATCCACACACCTCTATTGTGGTTCCACACGTTCCCTCGATAAGAGAATCAAAGATCATTTCGCAGGCCGAGCCTGTCGCACTACCAAGATCGATCCTCCAATCGCCCTGCTCTACTCCGAAGAATTTGCATCATACAAGGAAGCGTTCCGACGTGAACAGCAAGTCAAGCGTTGGAGCCGCGCGAAAAAGGAAGCTTTGATCACAGGCGAACTGGTTCGATTGAAGAAACTCGCAAAGAGAAGACGGAGCAGATGATTACCCAGTGAAGCCTGACACTTGTGCCTCAAGCTTTTTTGTTTTGCGGCCGGTCCCGTCAAAAAGCAACACCCAAGTGATGAGCTTGGGCGTCTTGTTTTTTCAGCGAAGCTTCCGTCCACGAATAATACCATTGCTAGCGTCGGAATGAAGTAAGCGCACATGGGAACATCAGACTTCAGATCTTGATGTGAACAACAATGAACTTGTGTTCTTGCAGGAGTTCCGTTCTGCTCCGCCGAATATTGCCAAAATCTCACAGACTGTTTTGCCTTTTTCTCCCTGCCGCGAAAATCAATCCCCAATCAGCGAGAAATCGAGAACTCTTGTTCGTTGCGATGCATTCCTCTGATCGTTCACCAAGTGCAGGGACTGTTCGCCACCCGGTTGCAGGTTCCAGTCCGGGGCCGATGAGTGTTCCAAAGAGGAATGAGCTTGGTTAGCATTACCTCCAGCACTACTTCGAAATCGTGAGAAATCAGCATCAGGATCATCTTCGTCGTTTGAATGAACTCTCCTCACCTATCCAGTGTGCGAGCGCCGTGTTGCCGTTTGTTATGGCAGGCACACTTCTATTGTGATCGCGTTTTGCGGCACGATACAAATGCGAAAAGAGCGTCAGCGTGATTGCTTTGTCAGCTGCAGTTTTTGAAAAATGTGTCGTTATCGGCCACTGGTTTTCATTCTTGATAGCTTTTCTTTTGTTTCATTCAAAGCTCTTTCTGCAAACCCATTGGTCAAATCGGTTAACACTTGCAGCGCTTTGTCGTGAGCTGATTCATACGTGCCTGTAATTTCACTTTCCTTCGCATTGATTGCATCAAAAATATCTGTTTGAAATTTGCCCCTCCATTCTCTTAATGATTGTAACTCTTTGCCGTAGCAGCTGTCAACCTTGTTGGCAAAGTCGTCAAAAATCCAGCAGGCATGGCCGGGATACAATTCAAAATAGTTTCGGTTCTTGTTGTTGTAGTTCTCCAGTGCTTCTCTATACGTGGCTTTTTCATAGTCGGACGATATTCTGTTAATGCCATAATACCATGGTATGAAAGGCTGAATACATGGGTATCGTGGCGCAATCCACATAATATTACCGATCCCTGCAGGCAACCAGCTTCGGAGTTGAGTAATGCAGCTATAATCGTTATAGAGATTACAGACACTCAAAGTATCTTTAACGCCAAGCCCGCCGCGACGATGTGGCGATCCGTAGTTGAGCGAAGGATCATGTTCAAACCCAGTATTTTCATAATGATCCTCCAGGGCATCGATAAGCGTCTGAATACCTACCTTATGTTTTGGTTTGATGGAAAAAGGGAAATCAGCAGGGAAGTCGTATCGTTTTTCAGCAAGCTGATTGAGAATTACCCATTTACGTCCGATGTTCCAGATCGCGTCAAACCTGTTTTTATGCCCATAGACTTTTCTGAAGTTAAATGATGTACCGTTTTGCGGATCATACCAGCCGTTCGCTGCCGCATAATCGATAAGATCCGGCGATGAGAGAAAGTTTGTCGTATCAGCTTTATGAAAATCATCGATAACATAATAGTTGGGTACGATTACTACTTCATCGTCAGGTACACGTCGCGCAATCCAGTGTCTGCCATTCGCGACTTCAAATACCCAGGCTTCATTTGGATCCGCAATTGAATAGACCCTGCCGGAAGTTGCATAGCCGAATTTCTCCACTATCATCCCTGCTATTTTGACAGCTTCTCTTGCCGTCCGCGCCCTTTCAATGACAATTCTCCGAAGGTTGTGATCGATTCTGCCATTTCCGATCAGCACTTTTGATTGACTGCTGTTTGAGGTAATTGCGACTCCCCACTCGTTTAAATATTGTTCTTCGGCATATTTTGATCCTGTAACCCAAAAGTAGCCGAATGTTTCTGCCACTTCATCAAGTGAATCCGTATTGTCCAGGAATATTTGCTTTTCTCCGACTTTATGTTTTATCCGCGGGACCTTATGCAAGTCAACAAAATTATGATCGTTGAGATCATCCTCGTTGTGGGCGATGAACACCGAGCCGTCCGTAGATGCATTCTTTCCGACGAGTATGGTAAAGCAATTATGACCAGATTCATCTTGACAGAATCCTATGTTGAAGGAGAATGCGCTGATCAACATTACCACTAGCAGTTCTTTCATTATTACTCCTTGAATTTCAACTTCCTCTATGATTCACTTCACTATCAAAGCATTGATTTCTTCGCCAAAGTTAAAACGAACGACCCAATGTACAATATTGCGACAAGCAGGAACGTTAACAGCATACCATACCGAAGAAAGGGGTTGATAGAACCTTGAGGATAGGCGATCTGCAATAGTGAACGCGTCACCCATAACACTATGCTTACTGAAAGAACTACAAGAATTGAGAACCTGTTTGATTCACTACTCCAAATGAGAATGATATTCATCAAGCCGATCAATACTAGCGACAATGAAAAGAAAATGTTGATCGCCTGTATCGCCCGAACAAGTTCCGTTGCATTCGAATCAATGTATGAGTGCCAATGCCAGATTTTCGGAACGAAAAAGTGCCACATTCCAAATCCGATCGTGACAATGCTTGCTATCGTCGTAAGAACACGAATAAGCACTGTTTACCTCGTAATAGAGAGATCCGTGTTGCGGCGTGTTATGCGCCTGTAGAGGGTAGAGTCGTACTTCGATTCTGAATACTTAACGGTGAGTGTATCGTTGGTCTGGGCACTACAGACCGACGAGAGTACCAGGATCAGCGATATTGCAGAGTGTGTCATATGAGTTACCAGGGGATGCCTAACGTGCGCGGCGATCTGCCGTGCGGGATACAGGACTGCGTATCTATCCACCGACATAGGATCCATAGAAAGCACCGACAATCGCAACCTTCTGAACCCTCTTGGCATAGAGCCGTTGTTGAGCGTTCGTCTCATTTGGTTCTAACTAACTGTTATTGCCACTCCTCCCCTTTTATGTCCTCTGCCAACATACCTGTGAGCTTCGACAAGCTCTTCCAATGGATAACATCTGTCAATAACAGGTTTAATATGTCCAGATTCAACCAACTCTTTGATCAAAGCAAGGCGTTTGGAGTCTAACAGGAGCGCTCCATCATCAATTGATGCGTATTTCCCTCCCGGAGCAAGAGCTTTTTTACACACCTCTTTTAGTTTTGAAGTTTTGTTCTTACCAACGGCATCAAGTATATAATTGTATTGTACCCCTGGATTGAGTGTATCCTCTCTGGTATAATCAATGACCGCGTCCGCTCCCAGAGACTTCACCAACTCCACATTTGCCGTGCTGCATACCGCTGTAACTTTGGCCCCCAAGTACTTCGCATATTGAATTGCCGTTGTTCCAGTTGTTCCAGAAGCTCCATAGACAAGCACTTTTTGTCCACGTTGGATATTTCCCTTTTCCATAAATTGAAGTGCCAGAAGTCCACCATAACTAACCATGGTAGCCTCTTCATAGGATATATTCGTCGGCTTTGTTGCCAAACATCCATGCGTTGAATCGGTTTCTTTCATGCATTTGTACTCAGCATAGGCACCGAGGTCAAATCCAGTAAGCCCATAAACCTGGTCACCTGTTTTGAATCTCTTCACGTTTTTACCTATTGACTCAATCTCTCCTGCCAACACCAATCCTATGATGGACTTTCTCGGTCTTGTCACACCCATCATGAGGCGAAATGGTATGAGAACTCGGATAGGGACTTGAGAGCTTCGGATGAAAATATCACTTGCCGTTACCGCTGTCGCATATATCTTTATAAGTACTTCATCATCCTTTGGCGCAGGTTTCTCTACTTGTCGTAGCTGAAGGACGTCCGGCGGTCCGTATTTCGTGCAAACAATGGCTTTCAAAGGAATCTCCGATATATCTGAGACTATTGTGATTTCCTGATGATTTCAATCCCCTTTTCCAACATTCTATCAATTCCGTTTGCTGAATCAGCGGCTGTTGTTATTACAGGTACATCTGGAAAAACACCGACGCCTTCAATGATACGACCTTGGGCGTCTGCTTCTATTTCTGTCGACAGCCGATACGTCCACCCGTTTGGTAATTCCCTGAATATGGGATTGCCAACGCCGCCACCCGTCGTATCGCCGGCGATGGTAACGTTTGGCAGAACCTGCATCGCCATGACAAACATTTCCGCAGAACTCGAAGTGGCGCGGCTTGTAAGAACAACGACGGGCTTAAGGAATTGATATGATCCTTTAGGTTCGACAAAAGAGCTCTTCCATGGAGAAACATTATCTTTCCCAGGTCCAATCTTCTGGCGACGATACGAATACACACGCACTTGATCAGCAAAGCGGCCCGCCACCGTTTCTGCATTGACACTATTGCCTCCGCTGTTCCCGCGAAGATCGATGATAATTCCCTTCTTATCCTTCCATTGCGAAAGTATGTCATCGATGACCAGATAGCGCGAATCTGCTATCGTTAGTCCTTCTCCCTGTCCGCTGAATGTGGGAATGATCATATATCCGATGTCGGCATCCTGACATGTTCGATATTCAAAAAGAGACTCCTGTGGCGCTCCGCATTGAACATACTTGCAGGCATTAATGATTCTCCTGCTGGGATACGAAGCAGGAATCATGCTTTTCCAGTACACATCGCCCATCGGAGTGTACAAACTAACGTGCATATCGTTGATGCCGAGAACGATATTTGAGAACATAGTAAAGAGCTGTCGATCGGAGGTGGATGGCGATATCTGCGGACAGTACAATGCATAGACCGAATCCCAGTTGATGTGTCGCAGAGAGAACTGTGCGTAGTACCTGTCAAAATCCTTCCAGAATATTTCGAAGTTGTTGGCCGGCACGTTTGCCGGATCGGGGTCCAAGATCAATTGCTCGCATCCGTAATACGCGAAAAGGAGGATGAGGATTCCGGAAGAGCGTGTCATCCTGGTCATAATGTCACCGTCATGCCAAGAAGGAATTGGTTGTTCAGAACCCGCGCACGGAACAAATCCTGATACTGCGCAAAAGAATAGTACAGCAGGCGATACTGCAGGTCAAAGCCGATATGATTGCTTACAAAGAATATGTATGAAACATCTGCCTGCACCTCAAAGAGTCTGTTGAAGCTAACAAAGTCTCCTTTTTTAAATAGTTGCCATAGAAGGCTCTGCTCGAAATCAACGTTGTCAAATTTCTCGCTCACATTGGCGTTGTAGCGATTGGTAAGAAGAACATAGGAAATGCATGGAATACTGATCTCTACTCTCAAGAGATTATTTGATTCTTTCTGAAAAGAGGTCTCTGTGAGAAGGTACATTCCGAGCCCGGTCATTTGCTCTGCGGACATGTGGTTGTTCGTTTGCAGAAAATAGTGGTTTCTCAGATTCAGTATGCTGGAGAATCTGGCGCCAAGGAAACAGGTGGTATTGAGATCCTCAAACACGGCTGCTCTCGTAGACCCTGAATATTCAAGATTCAGATGAAGATTGTTGACGTAATGTGAAACTGCCGCATCGTCAATGGTTTTGGTGATCGATGAATTCAGTTCGGTGTTGTCAAAATTGAACGAGACAGTATGCCGGTTTTCTAAACCACGGAAACGATATGTGAACGCTAATGGAATCTGTGAACCTCGATACATAAGGGGTGACATCATTTCATCACGCACAGTATGCGAACTGATGCCGGAGGAAAGTGTAAGGAGATGTTGAGGCTCGAACGATACCATCGTTATGGATTCCTGTGACAAAGAAATACCTATGGAACTGAGTATCAGGGATAGTATCATTGCCAATGTTCTATAACTCATGGACTTGCCCTTTATTGCCTACCCAACGGATGGTGGCTAAGTCCCGATTCGACTTATGTCGAATCGAGGATCCCGTACAACGGGACTCGTCTAAAGTGCACTCAACCTTGTCAGCTATGCACATTGTAGTACCCTCATTCGGTCTGCTTGAGCGCCAGGCTAGCCGGCGAGCATTGCGTGTTCAGTTTGTTTTTCCTCTGCCTAACATCCAAGCCGCGATCGCTGCGGAAATGGTCATTGCTGTTACACTACATGCATAATCGACAAACACACTTGCTTGAGAAAAAAAGTTCGATGATGCATATAAACCAAAGTTCACTGAGCCCCAAAAAAGTACTGCAAAAATGAATCCATACTGTAAACCTGATACAAACGTTTTTGCGCCGGACCATTTCATTACCAGCGTTATCAGAAAGCCCATTGATAATGCTGTAACAGCCATAGCCCATACTATTAACTGTTCAGGTGGTCGGGTAAGTTGTTTCATGAATTCTTCCGATACAGCAGGATGCGATTGATAGAAGTCTTTCAGAATTACTATGTAGGCAAGAGCATTCAGTACAAGGTTAATCGCTGTCGTAACCAAACCGGAAAAAAGAAATCTCTTGTTCATAATCGTTCCTGTTTATTTTGTGCTTACTCATTTGTTTTATACGCATGCCATACGAAACTATTCTTCCGATTCTGAAGCGGCTACAGACGGATTGAATCCTTTGACGATCAGCCATACCGCCAATACCATTTCTTGCAAAGCCCATGGAATAGCCAAGACTATATAGATTGGCGTTATTATCTCGATGAGGCGAAACATTACTAATAAGGTTGCCCATATGCTCACTGTAGTTCCAACAAGACCCCAACCTGATAACCAACGAGGGACAAGTTTTGTTTGATACAATATAAAGTAAAACATCAGGGCACTTACAATTAGAGTCCAGGGCATTGCTACGTGGTTCACCAAATCACGTCCTGTACGTAATAATCCACCTAAGGTTTGAAAATACGATGAATCCAAGGCTCCAGCTTTTACAAATTCCTGACTTAATGCTAATAACAACAGTGCACTAGTCACACCAATAATAAGGAATACTGCCGCAATAATTCTGAAACTGAGAAATCCAAGAGCCAAGCTTTCATTATATCTTCTTAAAATTGGATACAGCAAAATTGCAATACCCACATATGCAGTGGCTATGACAAACTGAAAAAACGCCCCTATTATTACCTGGTTTGCATTTGCAGAAGCTTTAACTAGATAATCTGGAGCATCTATGGCCGGAGCAATACTTAGTATGCCTGCAACCGTCCCGATGATAAACAACACTCCTGCAATTGTTGCGGCTCTTCGGTTTGAATTCATTCATCCACCTTACACATTTGTTCTCCGCCTAACGATCGGTTTCAGCCGCGATGCGGAACGCAGCGGAAGCAACGTCGGGTGCAAACCGGTGCTGGTGTCGTATATCGGAAGAACCTTGAATAAGTCCACAGCACGACGCAGAGATCTGAGCAGACATCGACTCAAGCATCACGAATAGGGCACACACCCTTCTGCTCCCCTCTCACAGCCCACGTGCTTTCGCACGAGAGGGGACGTGACGTTCTTGTATCGCGCACAAACAGTCCCCTCTATGCGATGGCCGTCGTGTTGGGGAGAGGGGATGTAAGGGGTGTGTGTTTTGCTCTTTACTGAGATTTCACGAACACTTGATTTGTGATCCTTGGGTCTCATACTGTGGAGCAAGGAGTTCAACCGCACCACTTATTCAAAGTACATGCGAGACGCGACACTAGGAGGATGCTGAAATACAAAAAAAAGACCACCACAAAGACACGAAGTCACAAAATCATGCTGTTTGAAGTGTTCATTTCCTCTTAATATCGAGTTTCTCACTCTGGATATTTCGGGTCTTTGTGCCTTCGTGGTGAAAGAAACTAGTTGTTCTGCAAACTCCTAGGTTCTGCTATTCTGTTCCAACGTGATGACAACATTTCCCCTTTTATGTCCTTGCTCGACATACCGGTGAGCCTCGGCAGCCTCTTCCAACGGATAGCGTCTATCGATAATCGACTTGATTTTTCCCGTCTCGACAAGCTCTTTGACGGAAATTAAATCTTCAACACTTCCTGGCGCGATCGCACAGATGACTTTCCTGGTGCCTGCCCTTGAAGTCCGGAGCATTTGAAAAAGTTGTTTCATCTTGAAACTGGCGAAAAGAAGGGTCCCATTTGGTTTGAGCGAGCTTTGACACTGTGAGAACGAACTTTTGCCTAAGATGTCAAAAATCAGATCATAGGTTTCACCGTTTTTGGTGAAGTCATCTTTAGTGTAATCAATGACCTTGTCCGCTCTCAGAGATTTTACAAATTCCAATCTCGGCGTACCGCAGACCCCGGTAACTTCTGCCCCGAAGTGTTTGGCAATCTGCACCGCGGCTGAGCCTATCCCGCCGCTCGCGCCATTGACCAGAACCTTTTGCCCTGGCTGGATATTCATTTTGCGCAACAAATTCAACGCCATGATGGCACCATAGGGAACAACGGCGGCTTCCTCATGGGTCATGTTGGCCGGTTTTATGGCCAGCACACCGTCTTCAGGCATGCAGAGATACTCGGCATAAGCGCCAAAGCTCTGACCGGGATATCCAAAAACCTGGTCACCCTTCTTGAAGCGTTTGACATCCTTGCCGACCGCTTCAATTTCCCCGGCAAATTCACTCCCCAGTATGGTTATCCTTGGTTCTCTGAGGCCAAAGGATATCTTCACCAGTAGCCAGAAAAGAAAAGGCATGTTGAACTCGCGAGGAGTGATTGCTTTGAAATTTCGCGCCATCGTATCCCCGAAATTTACGGATGTCGCACGGACTCGGATCAGGACTTCATTGTCCTTGGGGGCAGGTTTCGAGACCTCTTTGAGCTGAAGCACTTCCGGTGGTCCGTATTTTGTGCAAACAATGGCTT
>Ga0208045_1000358_pt1 | contig 19842 bp, 16 predicted proteins | sample PL_2010_200m_FD_184160 | JGI IMG/M metagenome (GOLD analysis project Ga0208045, IMG submission 184160) | Freshwater microbial communities from Powell Lake, British Columbia, Canada to study Microbial Dark Matter (Phase II) - PL_2010_200m... | ecosystem: Environmental > Aquatic > Freshwater >...
CCGACCGCATTCTGACCATGCTCGATGGACACTTGTCCGCGCAAATTAATGAAGTGAGGAAAAAATGACTTTCCCCTATGCCTGGCGCCTGGTAACCCGCAACCTGCGCCGCACCGCAACCTACCTTTTCGGCCTGGCGCTGGCTGTCGGGCTGTTCGCCGGGATTTTATTTTTCGTGGATGTGACCACCCGCCAGATGACGGCCACCGCCCTGGCTCCCGTCCGCCTGGACATCATTGCCCGTGCCACCACCCCCGACGTGAACCTGTCCACCGTTACCCAAACGTTCGCCACCCAGCCGGGCGTGCTGGCCGCTGAACCGGTCACTGTGGCTGACTTTCTCTCGTCGAACAAGACTGGCAGTCCCCAGGTCTCCCCCGCCGGGCGCATGTTCGCCCTCGCCCCATCCTACTTTCAGACCTTCGATGTGGTGCAGATCAGTTCGGGAACGCCCGCGGCTGACGGCGTGATGATCAGCGAAGCCATGGCCATCGCCCAGAATATCAAGATCGGCGACCAGATGACCTTCACCTTCGCCGGAATCAACCAGCCCGTCAGCCTGCCGGTGAGCGGGATCGTCAACATGGATAACGCGGATGCCCTGTTCGCCACCGCCACCGAAAGCGAGAATGCGATCGTTGCCGATGTAGCCTTTGTTGATCTCACCTGGTTCCGCTCCGCCTTGCAGCCGCAACTGGCCGCCATGAGCGCCAACCCGCCAGCCAACCTGCCCGTTGGCGCCATCCTGCTCGACCAACAGGTACACATCAAAATTGACCGCAACCTGCTCTTCTCCGACCCGACCCGCGCCGCCCTGCAGACCGATTCCCTGCGTCGTCAACTGGAGCGCCAATTTCCCGGCCAGATCAAGGCAGTGGATAACCTCTCCGGCGCGTTCAAAAGCGCCAAAGCCGATGTGCTTTCAGCCAAAATCCTGTTCATCTTTCTTGGCCTGCCCGGCGTGGCGCTGGCCGCCTATTTGGCGAAGTTCGCCGCCGAATTATTCGCCGACGCTCAGCGGCGGGAAATAAGCTTGCTGCGCACGCGCGGGGCTACACCCCTGCAAATGACCAGCATCGTGGCGCTGGCTTCCGTCATACTCGCCATCGGCGGCGCGGCGCTGGGGCTGGTTTTCGGCTGGCTGATCCTGTGGATGAGCGCCGGTGCGCAGGCTGTGGCTGGAATTACGCCCTTCTCCGCCGGTTTCGACTGGCCGACCTTCGCCGGTTCTGCCGGGATCGCACTGGCCGCCGGGCTGGTGATTTCCTTCCTGGCCGTCTTCCTGCCCATGCTCGCCAGCCTGCAGAATGAAATCACCCAGGAACGGCGCTCAATCCGCCGCAAGGAGAATTTGCCATTCTGGAAACGCGCCTATTTGGATGTCATTATGCTGGCGGCGGCAGCCGTGGTGCTGGCCGTCACGCAACTCAACGGCGGCTTCAAACCCACCGGCAATGAAGGCGCGGCGCTTAGCCTGTCCTTCTATATCTTCCTGGCGCCTTTCTTCGCCTGGATCGGCCTGACCCTGCTCACCCTGCGTCTGCTGGAGAGTGGACTCGTCGCCGCGGCGAAACCGCTGGCCGCCGTATTCCGCCTCCTGCTGGGCGAGATGGGCGAGGTCAGCGGCAGGTCCATTGCCCGGCGCAGCGCACGCATCAGTGCGGCTGTCACCGTCATCGCCCTGACGCTGTCCTTCGGCATCAGCCTGGCGCTCTTCCAACAGACCTACACTCAGGAGAAACGCTTAGATTCGCAGTATATCGTCGGCTCAGACATACGGTTCACCCCGGCCCTCAACACGCCCCAACTGCCGGATTTTGCAGCCAGCCTGCAGGTCCCGGGCGTGACGGGGGTGACCGCTGTGGCGCGTGATACGCAGGCATTGGTCGGGTCCGAAAAGAACACGATCTATGGCATTGACGTCGCTTCGTTCCGCTCCGTTGCCTACCTCCCCGACAGTTTCTTCGTGGACGGCACCGCGCAGAAAACACTGGACGCCATGCGCAACCTCACCACCAACTATGCTCCCGGCTCCGCCCGCCAGGTGCTGGATGCATTGGCCGCCACGCCCAACGGCGTCATCATTTCGGTCGAGCAGGCCGAAAAATACAACATCCGGATTGGGGACCCCGTGCTGCTGCGCCTGTACAACCGCAACACCCGCAAGTACGTGGACGTGCAGACGGTGGCGGTCGGGCTGTTTATCTACTTCCCCACTTCGTCCCAGGATTCGGATTTCATCCTGAATCGGGACTTCATGACCGCCAGTTCCGGAAACCCGGCGATGGATTATTTCCTCATCAAGACTGGCGGCGCGCCTGCGACTGTGGATCGGGTCTCCGCGGACCTGGCGACTGCGTACAAAAACGTAATGCCGGTGCGTATCCAGAATATCAACACGGTCGTCAAGGTGGAGCAGAGTTCACTGACTGCGATGAACCTGGGCGGGTTGGGGACCATGGAACGGTTCTACACCATCCTGGTTGTCTCGATGGGACTGGTGGTTTTCCTGATGGCAATGATCAACGAACGCCGACGGGAATTCGGGGCCATGCGCGCCCTGGGTGCGAATCTGAAACAGTTGCGCAGCTTCATCCTGGCCGAAGCCATCACCATCGGCGGATTAAGCCTGGTAATCGGCACAGTGATCGGGATCGGGCTGGCGCGGCTGCTGGTGATGCTGCTGGGCGTCGTGTTCACCATCCCGGCGCAGGGACTGGCTTGGCCGCTGGCAGACCTTGCCACGCTGGTGGGATTGGCGCTGCTTGGAATGTTCGTCAGCGCTTGGTTAAGTTCCCGCCTCCTTGCAGGCGTCAAGGTGGTGGAGGCGCTGCGGGAGTTATAGTCAGATTCAACCGCATATATATTGGAAAGATGAGAGGGCTTTTCATATCCTCTCATCTTTATATTATCCATACATAGGGGTATCTCCTTGGGGGCATATGTTCTATATGGCTCATATCATCCATATAGAATAAATTGACTTTTACTCTCTCTAAGAGTAAACTAGGCCATCTGATGCACACGTGTGCAAGGAGTTTGGATGCCCGTCACCATCAAGGATATCGCCAGGAAAGCCGGGGTCGCCCACACCACTGTCTCGCGCGCCCTGCGAGGTAGTTCGCTGATCTCGCCTGCCACCACCGAGCGTGTTCGAAAGATCGCGGCCGAGATGGGCTACCATCCCTCCGCCGCGGCCCGCAGCCTGAAGACCAACCGTTCGCAGGCGCTGGGAGTCATCGTCAGCAGCATTGACGACCCCTATTTCAGCGAAATCCTGCAGGGCATCGAAGAAGCCGCCCAGGACAGCGGCTACAGCCTGTTCATGGCCGCCTCGCAGCGCGACTCGGAACGGGAGCGGCACATCGTCCAGGTGATGCGCGAGCACCGCGTGGACGGCGTTATCATCTGCTCGACCTCCTTCAGCGCCGAACAAAGCCAGCAATTCCTCAAATACGGCATCCCGATCGTGGCCGTCAACAACCAGGCCGCCGAGGATTACCGCTACTCCATCTACCACGATGACGTGGACGGCAGCCGCCAGGTGACGCGCCACCTGATTGACCTGGGTCACGCGCACATCGCCTACCTCGGCAACTCGCTTTCGGGCCGGACGACCCTCGACCGGCTCTCCGGCTTCCAGCAGGAGATGAACGCCGCGCGGCTGCCCGTTCCCCCTGAATACATCCATCATGTTCCCGGCGGCGGAGCCGAGGACGGCCTCGCTGGGCTGGAGCATTTCCTCAGCCTGAGCGACCGTCCGACCGCGCTGGTCTGTTACAACGACATGATGGCCATCGGTGTGTTGCAGGGATTGCAAGCAGCGGGCGTGCAAGTCCCTGAGCAGATGTCCGTCACAGGTTTCGACAACATCATTTTCTCGGCGTACACCAATCCGCCGCTGACGACCTTCGACCAGCCCAAGCGTTTCATCGGCGCGGAGGCCGCCCGACTGCTGCTCGACCTGTTACAATCCCCCGCCCGTGACGGCGCGTCCGCCCAGCCCAAAGTGCGGATGCTGAAAGGCAATCTTCTGGTGCGTGCAACGACCGCCGCGCCGGCATCTGCATCACAACCCTGAAACAGACACCGCCATGCTCACTCCACTCTCCCTCACCCCTTCCTTCGGCTTCGGCGACCGTTTCGGTCTGGCCACGCCGGGCCATATCGCGGCCGTGCGCGGCACAGGTCTGGCGCCGATCTTTGCCCAACAATCGGTCCGTGAGAACGCCCGCACCGGCCGCACCCCGCAGCAGGTGCTGGACGAGGCCCGGCGGGCGGTCGAAGCCGCTGGTTGGGATGCTCCCTGGGGCGCAGACGCCGACCACCTGAAATCGCTCGATGACCTGGCGCCCTTCGTCGCGGCCGGCTACACTTTCTTCACCATTGACCCCGGCGAGCATGTAGACAATGCCGCAGCCTCCGACCCGTTCGCTGTTCTGCAAGAAAAAGCGCGCGGGGTGGATCAGGACCAACTCGCAGCGTTGTACCTGCGTCCAGACGAGGACCAGCCCTGGGGTCGGTTCGCTCTCGAATTCCTGCTGCGGGCGGCAGTCAAGTACGGCAGGGCAATCGAGCATACGGTCAGGATGTATCGACGCCTATCCGAGATGAAAGAGGATTTCGATTTCGAGGTGTCCGTGGACGAGACCGACGCGCCGACCACACCGCTGGAACATTTTTTCATCGCCAGTGAACTGATCCGCCGGGGCGTCCGCTTTACCTCGCTGGCGCCGCGCTTCACCGGCCGCTTCGAGAAGGGAGTGGACTATATTGGCAATCTGGTTGAGCTGGATGCGGAGATGGCGCGCCACGCCGCGGTCACGGCTCACTTCGGGACGTACAAGATCAGCCTGCACTCCGGTTCGGACAAGTTCAGCGTCTACCCGCTGCTCGCCCGGCACTGGGGGAAGCGCCTGCACGTCAAGACAGCCGGGACGAGTTACCTCGAAGCCCTGCGGGTGCTGGCACGCCTGGAGCCGGCTCTCTTCCGCCGGATGTTGGATCTGGCCCGGGAGCGTTATCCGAGCGACCGCGCCAGTTATCACGTTTCCGCAGAAGTGGACAAGATCCCGCCCATCTCCGCGGATGCCGACCTGCCAGCCCTGCTGGACGATTTCCATGCCCGCGAGGTTCTGCATGTCACCTTTGGCTCCCTGCTCGGACGGTTTGGCCCCGAGTTAAGAGCGGCGCTGGTGAAGCATGAAGCGGCATACCGGGATGGACTGCGGGCGCATTTCAAGAAGCACCTGGATTTGTTGAGGTAGGTGAAAGATGACCGATCAACTTTTCGATATCCGAGACAAGGTCGCCATCGTGACCGGCGGCGCGGGTGTGCTGTGCGCCGCCATGTGCCGGGCGCTGGCCGCAGCCGGCGCCAAGGTCGCGGTGCTGGACCTGAACGCCGAGGCCGCCGAAGCCCTGGCTGCCGATATCCGCTCCAGCGGCGCGGAGGCTATCAGCGTGGCCTGCAACGTTCTCGACAAAGCCAGCATCGAAGCCGCCGCGCAGGAAGTGCTGGCGAAATTCGGCCGAGTGGACATTCTCATCAACGGCGCGGGCGGCAATAACCCGCAGGCCACCACCAGCCCGCAGCAGACCTTCTTCGACCTGCCCGCCGAGGCCCTGCGCTGGGTCTTCGACTTGAACCTGATGGGCGTGATTCTGCCAAGCCAGGTTTTCGGCAAAATCATGGCTGAACAAAAAAGCGGCGTCCTCCTCAACATCACTTCGATGAACGCCTTCCGCCCGCTGACGCGCATCCCGGCCTACTCGGCGGCCAAAGCGGGTGTGAGCAACTTCACCCAGTGGCTGGCCGTTCACATGGCGCAGGAGTATTCGCCCGAAATCCGCGTCAACGCCATCGCGCCGGGATTTTTCGTCGGCGAGCAGAACCGGCGGCTGTTGCTGAACGAGGATGGTTCGCTGACGGCGCGCGGCCAGTCCATCATTGACCACACCCCGATGAAATGTTTCGGCTCGCCGGAGGATTTGCTCGGGGCGCTGCTCTGGCTGGTTTCTCCCGCGGCGGCCTTCGTGACCGGCGTTGTCGTGCCGGTGGATGGCGGTTTTTCCGCCTTTAGTGGAGTTTAGGAATTCACCACGGAGAACACAGAGACCACAGAGTCCTTTTTGATCTTCTCCGTGATCTCCCCCGGCAACTGCGTCCGGGGCAGGTGTGCGCTCAGTGGTGAACAGGTTGAACCCATGCTCAACGCCCAAGTAGCCTCCAGTACCGGTCTGCTCTCCCCCGCGGACGTTCGCGCGACGCTCGAAAAGGGACTCGCGGGTCGGTTTGCGCGGCAGAAAGTACTGGTGCTCATCCCCGACCACACGCGCTCGCTGCCGCTGCCGTTCCTCTTTCGCGCGCTCGTCGAAATCCTGCGCGAGGCGAAGCAACTCGATTTCATGGTCGCCCTCGGCACGCATTCGCCACTATCGAACGAGAGCCTGAACGCACTGGTCGGTGTCACCGCCGAGGAACGCGCATCGTCGTTTGTAAGCGGCGGGCCTGAGACCCGCCCATACCAGGTGAAAATCCTAAACCACGCCTGGGACGACCCATCCGCCCTGACGAGCCTCGGCGTGATGGAGGCGGACGAGATCAAGTTCATCGCCGGGGAACGCTGGCATCCGTCCCTGCCTGAGCGCGTGGACATCCGCATCAACAAGGCTGCGCTGGCATACGACCACATTCTCATCCTGGGACCGACCTTCCCGCACGAGGTGGTCGGTTTTTCGGGCGGGGCCAAGTACCTGTTTCCCGGCATCTCCGGCGCGGAGATGATCAACGCCACCCACTGGCTCGGCGCGCTGGCGGGCGTGGTTGGGACGATTGGTGTCAAGGACACGCCCGCGCGCGCGATGATTCACGCCGCAGCGCAGCGGCTCAAGACCCCGGTTACGCTGGTCGCGCTGACGGTGGCATCGTCCCGCGACAGCGGGAACGGGCACGATTTGGCGGGACTGTTCATCGGCGACATGTACGAAGCCTGGAGCGCGGCCGCGGACCTCTCGGCGCAGCGTCACATCGTCTATTGCGAGAAACCCTTCCGGCGCGTGCTCTCCTGCGCCCCGGCCATGTACGACGAACTATGGACGGCCGCCAAAGCCATGTACAAGCTCGAACCGGCGGTCGCCATCGGCGGCGAGGTGATCATCTACGCGCCGCACCTGGATGCCGTCAGCCGCGTGCACGGGAAATACATCTACGAGATTGGCTATCACATCCTGCCTTATTTCCTCGCCGAGTGGGCGCGCTTCGAGCACATCCCGCTCGGCGTGCTGGCGCACAGCACCCACCTGCGCGGCTCGGGCGTGATGGAAGGCGGCGTCGAAAAGCCGAACGTGAAAGTGACGCTGGCAAGCAAAATCCCCGCCGAGGACTGCGCCCGCCTGAACCTGGGCTACCTCGACCCGACCAGCATCAACGTAAACGAGTGGAAAAGCCGCGAGGATGAAGGCATTCTCTACGTCTCCAAAGCAGGCGAGATTTTGTATCGGCTGAAAAAATAATGTTCCCAACCGTTTTGCAGTCTCACCTCATTCGTTATCCCGCGCTGCAAGTTCAGGACATTTATAAACTCTGTCATCAAGCGGCATTGGGAAGCGGACATGCTGTCCCAAATCCAGAAATTGCCCGTGTCTGGCTGGAACGCGAACTAAACGAAATGGGCGCAGGGATTCCAGAAGCCACACTTGACCCTATCTCGCTCGATGGCGAAATCGTTCGCGTTCACCTTCGCCCCTATATCGCAACTGGCGGCGACTCCGAAAGACTATTGAGCGCTTTTATCCGCACGGCCAATGAATATCACGGTGATATACACACGCTTGAAGAATATTGGCAAGCCGCCGTTACCATAGCGCGTTTTCCCTTCCGCGCGATGGATGAATTCATCCAATCCATGAAAACACAGGGCTATCCCGCCGTCCACCATTCCCCAGAATACGTGCGCCTGTACCGTCCAGCTTATCGGGTTGTCTGGCGAAAATATCTATGAAGCTACTTTTGGGAGAAGAATTATGAACTACAAAATCGGCATCGTCGGCCTGGGCGTGATGGGTCACAACCTGGCGCTGAACATGGAGCGCAACGGCTTCCCGGTGGCGGGCTACGATTTGGACGCCGCCAAGACCAAAGCCTTCCTCGAAGGCCCCGGCGCAGGGAAAAACATAATCGGCGTGGACTCGCCCGCCGCGCTGATGGCCACCCTCGAGAAGCCACGCCGCATCCTGATGATGGTGCCGGCCGGCGCGCCGGTGGACAACGCCATCGCCCACCTCAAGCCGCACCTCGAGCCGGGCGACATCCTGATGGACGGCGGCAACTCGTTCTTCCTCGACACCGAGCGGCGCAACCGGGAACTCGAAGCGGAAGGCTTCAACTACATCGGCGCGGGCGTTTCGGGCGGAGAGGAGGGCGCGCTGTGGGGGCCGGCCATTATGCCAGGCGGGCAGCGTCCGGCTTGGGAGGCCACCGCGCCCATCTTCCGCGCCATCGCCGCCAAAGCCGAGGATGGCCAGCCCTGCGTTGACTACATGGGGCCGCGCGGGGCGGGACACTTCGTCAAGATGGTGCATAACGGCATCGAGTACGGCGACATGCAGCTCATCGCCGAAATTTACGATTTACTGCATCGTGGCGCGGGTATCTCCAATGGCGAACTGGCTGAAATATTCTCCGAATGGAATGAACGCGACCTGCAATCCTATCTGATCGAGATCACCGCCGACATCCTGCGGCGGCTCGATGAGAACAGCGGAGAGGCGCTGGTTGATTTCATCCTGGATGAAGCTGCACAAAAGGGCACCGGCAAGTGGACGAGCCAGAATGCGCTCGATATCGGCGCGCCCATCCCGACCATCAACGCCGCGGTGGAAAGCCGCATCCTGTCGAGCCTGAAATCCGAGCGCGTGGCCGCCAGCCGCATTTTGGGCGGCGAGATTGCGCCCTTTACCGGCGACCGCCAGCGGTTGATCCATCTGGCCGAAAAGGCGCTCCATGCCAGCAAGATCACCTCGTATGCGCAGGGTTTCGGGCTGCTGAAGTTGGCATCGAAGGAATATGAATACAACCTGAATTACGCCGGAATTGCGCGCGTCTGGCGGGCGGGCTGCATCATCCGCGCCGGACTGTTGGGCGACATCATGTCCGCCTTCGAGCGCAACCCCGAACTGCCCAACTTGCTGCTCGATGAGACATTCCGTGAAATCATCACCAGTCACCAGTTTGCCTGGCGCGAAGTGGTGCAGAGCGCGGTTGGACTGGGCATTCCCATGCTGGCAACATCGGCATCGTTGGCCTACTTCGACGCCTACCGCAGCGAGCGCCTGCCTGCCAACCTGACCCAGGCGCAGCGCGATTATTTTGGCGCGCATACCTACCGGCGTGTGGATCGGGATGGCACGTTCCACACGGAGTGGAATTAGTGTCACTGCGAGGCGGCGCTCGCCTGCCCCGATGGTCTTACGGGGTCCGCCGAAGCAGTCCCCGCGCATGTGCGGAGATTGCTTCGTCGCATCCTTCGACTAAGCAGCAAAAAACGCTGCTCCGCTCCCTGGCCTAGCCCGCCAGGGCAGGCAGGACGCTCCTCGCAATAACAACAAAGGAGAGCACTCATGAAATACGGACTGAACATTCCTCGACAAGGCACGCTGGACTTCCTCTCGCTCGGCGCGCTGATACACCGCCTCGATCCCGGCATCGTCCCCTTCCGCAAGGCGAGCGAGTGCCAGATCCACGTCAGCGGCGGGGAGTTCAACTGCGCCGCGAATCTCTCGGACTGCTTCCGCCTGAACACCGGCATCGCCACCGCCATGGTGGACTACCCCATCGGCGACCTGATCGCCGAGCGCGTGCGGGCGATGGGCGTCAAGCCCTTTTACAAGCAGTTCAAGCATAACGGCGTAAACGGGCCCAACATGGCGGCGGTCTACAGTGACCGTGGCTACGGCGTGCGTGCCCCGGTTGTCTTTTACAACCGCTCGAACGAAGCCGCCGCGCAGCTCAAGCCGGGTGACTTCGACTGGAACGCCATCTTCGCGGACGGCGTGCGCTGGTTCCACAGCGGCGGTATCTTCGCCGCCCTCTCAGAAACCACCGGCGAAGTCATCATCGAAGGCATGAAGGCTGCCAAGGCCGCCGGGACGGTGGTCTCGTTCGACTTGAACTACCGCGCCAAACTGTGGAACATCTGGGGCGGAGCGGAACGCGCCCAGTCGGTTATCCGCCGCATCGTCGCGAACGTGGACGTGCTGGTGGGCAACGAAGAGGACCTCCAGCTTGGACTCGGCGTCTCGGGACCGGAAGCAGGCTCGAGGTCCGGGCTTGACCCGGCGGCGTTCCTCGGCATGATCGAGCAGGTGGTCGGGAAATTCCCGCAGATCAAAGTCGTCGCCACCACCCTGCGCGAAGTCCACTCGACCAACCGGCACAGTTGGGGCGCGGTGGCCTGGATTGATGGGCAATCGTTCGTCTCCCCGACCTGCGAACTGGACGTGTACGACCGCGTCGGCGGCGGGGATGGGTTTGCGTCCGGCCTCTTCTACGGCCTGCTTACGGGCGAGCCGGAGCAGGATGCCGTGAACCTGGGCTGGGCGCACGGCGCGCTGCTGACCACCTTCCCCGGCGACACCACGATGGCGACGCTGGAGCAGGTTCGGGCGTTCGCCAAGGGCGGCTCGGCGCGCATCCAACGCTAATCAAGACTTCCGAAGTCTGAGGAGAACAAACCCATGAATTCGCACGATCGGGTATGGCAGTCGCTGAACCATAAAGAGCCGGATCACGTCCCGTTCGATCTGGGCGGCACAGGCTTGACGACCATTCACGTTGCCGCTTACCGGAACCTGCGCCATTTCCTGCGCCTGCCCGCAGTGGAACCCCGCGTCGCCTTCATCGCAGAGCAACTGGCTTTGGTTGACGATGATCTGGCCGAGCGGCTTCAAACCGATGTGCGCATGGTGATTCCGGGCGCGGCGGCAGCATTCCAATATGAATTTCGAGACGAAGGCGCGTACGAGGTGTACGCCGACGAATGGGGTATCGGCCGGCTCAAACCCAGGAATGGCGGCCTTTATTACGATATGTACTACCATCCTTTGGCAAACGCCACCTCGCTCGATGAACTGAGGGATTATCCCTTCCCGGATCCGCTGGATGACGGGCGGTTTGCGTCCCTGCGTTCCCAGGCGGAGGCGGCGGCTGCCAACGGGAAGGCTGTCGTTCTGGCCGGGCCCTGCTCCGGGATTGCCGAGGTTTATTCCTGGCTGCGGGGATACAAACGTTATTACATGGACCTGGCAGTCAACCAGCAGTTCGTGGCCTATATGCTCGACCGGATCACGGAATGGAAGTGTGCCTTCTGGAAGCGCGCCCTCCGGGAAATCGGCGACCTGGTGGATGTTGTCATCGAGGCCGACGACCTCGGTGGGCAAAACTCGCCGCTCATCTCGCCCAAAACCTACCGGACCCTGATCCAGCCGCGCCACAAACGGCTCTTCGCGTTCATCAAGGCGCAGGCCCCGGTCAAACTGTTCTATCACACCTGCGGCGCGGTGCGGACGCTGCTCCCCGAACTGATAGACGCCGGGATTGACATTCTCAACCCGGTGCAGATCAGTTCGCCGGGAATGGAGTTGGAGGCGCTAAAGCGTGATTTCGGGCGCGACCTGGTTTTCTGGGGCGGCGGCGTGGATACACAGCGGGTGCTGGGCACCGCGACCCCACAACAGGTCAAGGAACACGTGAAGCGAAACATCGAGGCGCTGGCGCCAGGAGGCGGCTTCATCTTCGCCGCCGTGCACGACATCCAGGCTGACGTTCCGCCGGAGAATATCATCGCCATGTGGGAAGCCTGGCAAACCTGCGGCGTCCGTCCGTTTGCGTAACCTGTGAGGTCTGGTTAATCAAATTTTGCAGGAGGAAGTTATGGACAAAATGAAGGCGTACGTTTTCAAAGATGTCGGCAACCTCGTTTACGAAGAGAAGCCCATCCCCCACGTGAAAGACCCCGATGATGTGCTGCTCAAGGTGCATGCGGTCGGCATCTGCGGCTCGGACCTGAAGATCATCGAGGGCAAGCACCACTTCAAGCCGGATACCGTGCTCGGCCACGAGTTCTGCGGCGAGGTGGTCGAGGCCGGTTCGCACGTTCAGCATGTCAAGGTCGGCGACCGCGTGGCAGTGGACAACAACATCCGCTGCGGATTCTGCTCGTTCTGCCGCATGGGACTGAGCAGCCAGTGCGTCGAGATCAAGACCAGCGCCCTGGGCGTGATGCGCGACGGCGGTTACGCTGAATATTGTCTCGTGCCAGAAAAACAGTGTTTTACGCTGCCGGACGAGATTGACGATATCCTCGGCACGCAGGTCGAGACGCTGGCGACGGTGGTCAACGGCATGAACACCCTGCTCATGCTGCCCTATGACTACGTGCTGATCCTCGGCTTCGGCCCCATCGGATACCTGTTCGCCCAGTTTGCGAAGAACATCGCCGCCAAGGTGGCCGTGACCGAGATAGACCCGTTCCGCATCCGCGTGGCGCAGCAATGCGGCCTCACGGTCTGGAATCCGCACGAGGACGATATCGAAAAGAAAATCAGCGAGTTCACCTACGGACGCAAAGCGGACATCGTCATCGAGGCGACCGGCAACGCCCTCGAGCAGGCGCTGCAATGCGTGACCCCCGGCGGCAAGGTGCTGCCCTTCGGCATGGACTCATCCATCGAAACGACCATCGTCCCGAACGAGATCACCCGCTGGGCAACCAAGATCCTCGGCTTGTACCTCGGCCAGAATACCATGGTGCCGTCCATCCGCATCTACCAGGAGAAGCGCCTCAACATGGGGCCGTTCTTCACCAAGGTCATCCCGTTCGATGAAGGTCTCGGCGCGTTCGATTTGCTTGGGCTGGATATGAAGACTCTCCAGCATCATCCCAAGAGCGCGATGAAGATTGTCCTAGACCTCACAGGTCTCAGAGACCTGTGAGGTCTGATGTGAGGTCTGACACGAGGTAAACATGCAACGAAAAGTGAACATCGCCGTCATCGGCACGGGACGCATGGGAAGCGTCCACACCCGGAACATTGCCCGTCTCATCCCCGAAGCGGACCTGGTTGCTGTCTGCGACATCCGGTTGGAGGTTGCCCAGGCTGTGGCGGATGAGTTGGGCATCCAGCGCGTGGTAAAAGACTATCACGAACTGCTGGCGGATAAAGACATCGAGGCCATTCTCATCGCCACCAGCACCAACACGCACGCCTTTATCATGAAAGACGTGGCCGCGGCCGGCAAACACATCTTCTGCGAGAAACCGCTGGCGCTCGATTTGGCAGACATTGACGCGGCGCTGGACGCGGTCGGGAAAGCGGGAGTCAAGTTGCAGGTCGGGTTCAACCGCCGCTTCGACAAGAGTTTCCAGCGCGTGCGCGCGATCGTCGCCTCGGGCGAGATCGGCTGTCCGTGCATCCTGCGCATCACCAACCGTGACCCTGAACTGCCGGCCATGGAATTCCTGCGCGTCTCGGGCGGGATGTTTCTCGACATGACCATCCACGACTTCGATATGGCCCGTTTCCAGGTCGGTGAGATCGAGGAAGTCTACGCCACCGGTGGAGTCTTGATCGAACCGAAACTGAAAGAGTTCGGCGACATTGACACGAACGTGGTCACGCTCAAGTTCGCCAACGGCGCGGTGGGCGCGATTGACAACAGCCGCCAGGCGGTCTACGGTTACGACCAGCGGCTGGAGGTATTCTGCTCGAATGGCACGGCAATGGCGAACAATGAGATCGAGAACACCGCCGTTATGGGCAAGCCAGGTGGCTTTCTCTCGGCCAAACTGCCCCATTTCTTCATGCAGCGCTACGCCCCCTGTTACGTGGACGAGGTGCGCCTGTTCCTCGAGTGCGTGCGCGACGACCAGCCGACGCCAGTCACCGGTCAGGATGGCCGCGCCGCGGTGGCGCTTGGCTTTGCCGCCTGGAAATCATTCCGCGAGAACCGCCCGGTAAAGGTGAGTGAGATTGGATAATGAGACTCCCAAAATAGGATAGCTATGCCTTTGCCAGAAACTCGTAAAAAGATCATCGCATTTTTCGGCCTCGAGAGGAACATCCTTGCCCTGTTGACGATGGTGATCCTGGTTGGGCTGGGAGAAAAGATGGCGGAACGGTTCCTGCCGCTTTACCTGATGGCCCTGGGCGGGGGCGCCATTTCCGTCGGCTTGCTGAACGGGATGGATAACCTGCTCAGCGCCCTATATTCCTTTCCGGGTGGGTATGCAAGCGACCATCTTGGCTATAAAAAGGCCCTGCTGCTGTTCAATTTGATCGCCATGGGCGGGTATCTGGTCGTCATCCTGTTCCCCTACTGGCAGGCCGTCATCATCGGCGCGGTATTTTTTATTTCATGGACAGCCATTTCCCTGCCCGCCACCATGGACCTGGTGGCCAGCGTCCTGCCAAAAAATAAAAGGACGATGGGCGTTTCGCTGCATTCTTTTGTGCGCCGCATTCCGATGGCCTTGGGACCGGTCATCGGCGGCGCTTTGATCGTCACCTTCGGGGAAACCGACGGTATCCGGGATGCATTTATAGCCGCGCTGATCCTGGCAGGCCTTTCCCTCGTGATGCAACAAGCGATGATCGCAGATAAAAAGCCGGAGTCTGACAAGGATAGTGGCGTGAAGGGTTTATCCTTGCTGAACCCGGCCTTGCGAAACCTGCTCGTCTCGGATATCCTGATCCGCTTCTGCGAACAGATCCCGTATGCCTTTGTCGTCATCTGGTGTGTCAGCCTCAACAAGATTACCGCCCTGCAATTTGGCTTGCTGACCACGATCGAGATGGTCACGGCGATGCTGGTCTACATTCCGGTCGCCTATCTAGCGGATAAAAACACCAAAAAGCCGTATGTTTTGATTACCTTCGGCTTTTTCACCATCTTCCCACTGATATTGCTCTTCGCCAGGTCCTTCTGGGTGATGATCATCGCCTTCATCATCCGGGGACTGAAAGAGTTCGGCGAACCCACCCGTAAAGCATTGATCATGGATCTGGCCCCGGAGAACAAGAAAGCCGCCACCTTTGGCATCTACTATCTCATCCGGGATATGATCGTTTCCCTCGCGGCTTTTGGCGGGGCGTTCTTATGGGATGCTTCGACCATGCAGTCCATCACAGATATGCTGGGGATCGGGCATACCATAATGCCGTTCGTCAACTCGATTGCCTCTCCCACGCTGAACTTTCTGACCGCCTTCGGATTTGGAGTGATCGGGACGCTGTTTTTTGCCCTGTTCGGCAGGGACCTGGGACGCATCCCCGCCTCCGCCACAACCATCAAAAAGGAGTGAACTCACATGAAATGGATCACCCGCTCTCACGTGCATGTTGACCGCGTTGCCTGTCCCTGGCTGGTCAGCCGTTTCATTGACTCGGAGGCAGAATTCATTTTTGTCCCCAAAAGCCAGGTGGAGCGAACCGTGAAAGAGACAGGGGCAATCCCCTTCGATGCCCCGGGCGTGGAGCTTGGACACCGGGACGGGAAATGCTCCTTCGAGACCATCATCGAAAAGTACGGCTTGACCGACCCCGCCCTGCTTCGATTGGCGCAAATCGTCCATGCAGCGGACATTGACAGCGAACTGAATACGGAGGCGATCGCCCCGGGATTGGAAGCCATCGCGGTGGGATACAGCCTTCGTTTCCCGGACGATACGGAGAATCTAAGCCGCCAGTTCGATGTCTATGACGCCCTTTACGCCTGGTGCCGCTTACAAGTGGCAGGCAAAAAGTAAGCTCATCGTGCCGCTGCGATGCGGCAGTTCCGCCCAAGCAGTCTCATGATACGCGGCACCTGCTTCGCCGCCTTTGGCGACCTACAAGCACAATTGAAAGCAAAAATCATAATCGCATAAAGGAGTAAAAAATGTCGAACACAAACACACCAAAAGGTTTTCTCCCCACCGACCAGCCTGACCTGTTCTTCGAGGATAACGAAGTTGGCCGGATGAAGAAGGAAGTGTGGGAGGCCAGCGAGGCGCAGATTGACGCCATCCTGGCCGAGTACGGCATCCCCTCGCCGGTCGAATGGGGCAAGCCCGGATCGTACATCCAAACCACGACCCGCTGGAAGGTCGAGGAGAACCGCAAGAAGAACGACGTGGTCTTCATCCCGGTCGGCTGCACCGAGCTGCACGGACAGCACCTGCCCAGCGCAGCGGATACGTTGTACGTCAGCGCGATCTGCGAAGGCGTGCGCCGCTTCACCGCCAGGCGTGGCGCAGCGGTCAACCTGGCGCTGCCTCCGCTGATGTACGGCGGGCACCCGTATCATCACATGGGCATGCCCGGCACGGTAATCGTGCGCGAGCATGTTGTCCGCGAGATGATGATTGACGTGATGCTCGGCCTGTGGAACGACGGTTTCCGCAAGCAGTTGATCGTCAACAATCACGGCCAGTTGTGGATGCTCGAATCGGCGGTGCAGGAGTTCATGAAACGCTACCAGTTGCCGGGCGTCTTCCGGGTCATTGACTGGCACCGCGGCGTGCGCGAGTTCTTCCGCCCGGTCGAGCGCGGTGGGCAGATGAGCACCAACTTCGTCCACGCGGATGAGTCCGAAACCTCGCTCAGCCTGCTCCTGCACCCCGAGATGGTGGACATGGCCTACGCCGTTGATACCGAGGGCAAGGGCTATCTGCCCGAGGGCCACTTCGACAAGTCGGTGGACCCGTTCGGGCGTCCCAGCCGCTGGTCAGAGGGCGAGGGGCATTTCGCCATCGAGATCGCCGCCACGCCCGAAGGTGTGGTCGGGAAAGCGAAATCCGGCGCGGCGCAGAAGGCCAAACGCCCGATGGCCGCCATCCTGAAATACCTCACGCTGTGGCATGACGATGTGTTGGAGGCCTTCCCGGCTGGGGCTGTCCCGCCGGTCGAGGAAGTCACCCTGCGCACAGCGAAGGAAATGGAACCCTACCTGCGCGAGCCGCTCAGCGAAGGCTGGAAGCCGGTCTACGGCATCCCGCGCATTGGTCAGGGGACGGAAGTGTAAAACCAAAAACTCACCACACGTGTGCCTGCGGCACAGTGCAGGCAGAGAGCACGGAGAACACAGAGAAAGAATTAAAAACTCTCCGTGCACTCTGTGTTCTCTGTGGTGAAAGGTTTTTTAACAAGGAGAGAAATCATGAAAGGCAAAATGCAAGGCGTGACGCTGGTCGCGGACTGGGACCCCAAGCCCGGTTTCAAACTCGGTTCCAAAGACATCGAAGGCCGCCAGACCTATCTGGGCAGCCAAGTGTGGCGAAATCCCAAACTGGAGATCCGCGAGTACGATATCCCGACGCCGGGGCCGGAGCAGGTGCTGCTGGAGGTCAAGGCCTGCGGCATCTGCGGCTCGGACGTGCACATGGCGCAGGCTGAGAAGGACGGCTATATCTTCTATCCAGGCCTGACCGGTTTCCCATCCATCCTCGGGCATGAGTTCTCCGGCGTGGTGGTCGAGGCCGGCAGGAACGCGCGTGACAAGCGCACCAACAAGCCCTTCAAGGGCGGCGCGGCGGTCACATCCGAAGAAATGCTCTGGTGCGGGCAGTGCAAGCCCTGCGCCGACGGCCAGCCCAATCACTGCGAACAACTGGATGAGGTTGGGTTCAATGTCAACGGCGCGTACACCAAGTACATTCTTCTGCCCGCCCGCACCCTGTGGAGCCTGGAGCCGCTGCGAAAAAACTACGCAGGCGATGACATCTTCATTGCCGGCAGCCTGGTCGAACCGACCGCGGTGGCCTACAACGCGGTCATCGAACGCGGCGGCGGCATCAAACCGGGCGACCGCGCCGTCATCCTGGGCGCGGGGCCGGTGGGCATCGCCGCCTGCGCCATCCTCAAGCGCGCCGGGGCCTCGCAGGTCATCATCTCCGAGACGCAGCCGGAGCGCGCCGCCATGGCGCTGAAATTGGGCGCGGATTACCACGTCAACCCGCTCAAAGAGGATTTCGCCGAGCGCGTGCTGGAGATCACCGAGGGCATGGGCGCGGACCTGTTCATGGAAGCCACCGGTCTGCCGGAGGTCGTCTATCCCGGCATCGAGCGCGTCATCTGGGAAGGGCGCACCTTGTTGAGCACGGTGGTCGTCACCGCCCGCGCCGAGGCCAAAATGCCCGTCACCGGCGAGGTGTTGCAAGTGCGCAAGGCGCGCATCGTCGGCGCGCAGGGACATTCCGGGCACGGCAACTTCCCGCGCGTCATCGAGTGCATGGCCAGCGGCATGGATATGACCCGCATGAGCACCAAGAAGATTGGGCTGGAAGAACTGCCTGAGAATATCATCAAGCTGCAGACTGACCGCTCGGAGTGCAAGGTTACGTATATCGCAAAATAATTTGCCCTCACCCCCAACCCCTCTCCCAATACTGGGAGAGGGGAAAGGAAAATGATGAAACTCTCCATCGTCCTCTCCACCCAACCCGCCCAGTTCCAGGCTGCCACCTTCAAAGGCGACCTTGAGACGAACCTGGCGCGCATCGCCGCCCTCGGCTATGACGGCGTCGAATTAGCCATCCGCGACCCCCGGCTGGTTGACCGCGACGATTTGCAGCGGCTCGTCCGCAAATACGGACTGTCCGTCCCAGCCATTGGCACCGGTCAGGCCTGGGGCGAGGAGGGCATCTCGTTCACCGACCCGGACCTGGAGGTCCGCCGCGCGGCCATCGAGCGCATTAAAAGCCATGTCCCGGTCTCGGCCCGTTTTGGGGCGGTCATCATCATTGGATTGGTACGCGGCATCCTCAAACCAAGCATTGATCCGTCCCAGGCCATGGACTGGCTGGTAGACGCTTTGCGCGAGTGCTGCGAGGCCGCCTGTCCGCACGGCATCCGCCTGGCGCTGGAACCCATCAACCGTTACGAGACGACGCTCATTAATACTGCCGCCCAGGGACTGGAACTGATCGAACGCGTCAGTGCGGACAATTTCGGCCTGCTGCTCGACACCTTCCATATGAATATCGAGGAGCCGGTGATTGAGGAGAGCATACGGCAATGCGGCGAGCGCATCTTCCACTTCCACGTCGCTGATTCCAACCGCTGGTATCCCGGCGCGGGGCATTTGGATTTCAAGTCCATTTTGAGTGCGCTCTTCGCAACCGGTTATTCGGGCTGGGTTTCGGGCGAGTTCCTGCCCAAGCCGGATGCGGAGACGGCGGCCCGGCAGAATATCGCCTACCTGCGCGCTTGCGATGCAGCCATATGAAACGTCTTCGAACTGTTGCTTTTTGTCAAACCTTATTGGAGAGTTAGCAGAGTAGCACTTTACAGGATTCATTATATAATATCAGGTAAGCAATAAAACAGCCGGAATTTGCAGAGTAACATTCGGTTCACCCAAGGAGGTTTTTCCCATGTCAGAACCACGTGCAAAATCCTTTAACTATGCCATCGGCTTTTTTGGCATGTCCATACCGATCAACATGCTCAAAACCTTTGCCTTCACCTTTTTTGTGCTTCAGAGAGGGGTGACCACAACGCAATGGGCAACGATGATGCTGATCTATGCTTTCATTGACGCCCTCGACAATCCCGTCTACGGATTCCTCTCCGACCGGACGCGCTCCCGCTGGGGCCGCCGCCGTCCCTGGCTGGCCATCGGCACCCCCCTGCTGGTCCTGTCCTTGATAGCCTTTTACAACATACCAGCCTTCCTGACGGGCAATTCCATCTTCGCCTACTGCATGCTCTTCTACATCCTGACCGGCACGCTCGATTCGGTCATCCTCGCCAACTACGGGGCGCTCTTCCCGGAGTTGTTCCGCGACGACGCCAGCCGGGCCA
>Ga0208045_1000359_pt1 | contig 19836 bp, 27 predicted proteins | sample PL_2010_200m_FD_184160 | JGI IMG/M metagenome (GOLD analysis project Ga0208045, IMG submission 184160) | Freshwater microbial communities from Powell Lake, British Columbia, Canada to study Microbial Dark Matter (Phase II) - PL_2010_200m... | ecosystem: Environmental > Aquatic > Freshwater >...
CACGAACTGGGTATTGTCCTGAACAAAGAGGGGAATCTATGAAACTCCGGCTGATCATATTTATCCTGTTTCTCTGGTTCATTTCATCGCTGCCGGGGATAGCGCAGGTTGAGCCGGAAAACGCTCTCCGACTAGATAATGGAAATATCGTCATCACTTTCGACAACCGATGGAGCGATCTGCAAAAACAGAAAGTGGAGGCGTTGTTTGATGTAGACAGCCTGCTCTTTAAAAAAGCGTTTGAGCACCTCCCGGAGGTAACGGTCAACGGGATCACCTGGAAGGTCCGTGTCGTGGATGCAAATCGTGTGGAGGTGTTCAAATCCACTTCCGAAGAGGGAGAGGACCTTTTCCATCTGGATGACATTGTGTTCCTTGAGGATGACTGGATCAGCTTCGGGAAGCAGGAGACAACCCGGGTATCGGATGCTTCAGGAGTAAATGTCCTTACACGTTTTGATGTATTTAATTACAGGAAAGGAGTGGCCCGCTTTTACCTGCCGGATCGTTTGCAAGCCAGGCATGTATACCTGTCGGGAACCTTCAACGACTGGAGTACCATGCGCACTCCGATGCTGCGTAACGACAGCGGATGGGTAGCCACACTGGATCTCAAACCGGGCAAATACCTCTATAAGTATATCATCGATGGCCGGTGGTCGTCCGATCCCTATAATAAACTTCGTGAAGACGATCAAAACGGGGACTTTAACTCGGTCATTTACTGCTATAATTACCGGTTCTTTCTGAAAGGGTTCCCGGATGCCCGTCAGGTCTATCTTGGAGGCAGTTTTAATGGCTGGAATGACCATAAGTACAAGATGTTACGGGTATCGGGAGGATGGGCTATCAATCTGTACCTCCGGGAAGGCACCCATGCGTACAAATTCATCGTGGACGGACAATGGATCCTGGATCCGAATGCTCCGGTAAACCGTCCAGACGGACGGGGCAACGTGAATTCATTCGTCAGTCTCGGCGACACCCTCTGGTTCCACCTTGGCGATCACCTTCAGGCTAAACGGGTCGCCCTTGCCGGGAGCTTCAACGACTGGAACGGCGGAGAACTGTATATGGAAAAAACAGCCGATGGCTGGCAGTTACCTTACATTCTGGGTCCCGGGAATTTTGAATACAAATTCATTGTCGACGGTCAGTGGATGCCGGATTCCGCCAATCCCCTGACGACAGGTTCCGGGAATTTTACCAACTCATTCGTAACCGTTAAACCCAACTTTGCTTTCCGGTTAAAACACCACCCGGATGCCCTTTCGGTACTGGTCACCGGAAGTTTCAACGGCTGGAATCCCCAGGGATTCCGGATGATGAAACAGGAGAGCCAATGGGTCTTCCCCATATACTTCTCTCCGGGTAAGTACACCTATAAATTCATCGTGGACGGCGAGTGGATCCTTGATCCTGATAACGACCTCTGGGAGGAGAATGAATACGGGACCGGGAATTCCGTGCTGTGGGTTGAGCCATAAACTTCCTGAAAGACCAAAACAGATACCCTCAACTCAGGCTTAGCATCCTTAAAAAGCTCCTGGTTCATATCCATACGATTATAATGTAATAAATCCCGACCAAGATGAAGAGCAAGGCTACTACCCTTCTAAACCAGAGTTCAAACACCTTAATCCGGTCATAAAATTTCCCTACATTACCTGCGGCAAATGCCAGGAGCCATGCAAAGATAATCACCGGCAATCCGGTGGCAATGGCAAATATCAGCGGCAGAAAGAGACCATCCGGACTTGCAATGGTTAATGGGATCAGCATGGCAAAGTAGAGCACTCCGCTGTAGGGGCAAAAAGCCATGGCAAAGATGATGCCAAGCAATAAAGCCCCCCAGTATGTTCGTTTACTCCGTTCTTCCATCCTATCGGTCAGCCAGCTCATTCCCGGCAGCCGTATCCTGATAAAATCCAGCATCAATATCCCGATCAGGATCATGACGGGGCCCAGTACCCGTTCACCCCATCCCTGGAAGAGCAGGGAGACATTCATTTTACTGGCTCCCAGGAAAATGATGATCCCTATTCCGGTATAACTGATCGCCCGGCCCAGGGTATAGATCAATCCCTTAAAGAATACACGCCGCCGGCCTTCAATATCGCGACTAATGAATCCGATGGCGGAAATGTTCGTAGCGAGCGGGCAGGGACTGATCGCTGTCATCAAACCCAGGATAAACGCTGTCAGCACTGCGTATTGGGAGTTCTCAAGAATGGCTTGGAGATACTGCATTTCGCTTTTCGCTATTTCGCTACCTCGCTACTTAAAACCTTCTCCACCGCCTTCCTGATCTCTGCCTTCAGTTTCTCCGGACTCCCGTTAGCATAGAGAAAAGCCTTATCGGTAAGGTCTACACGCTTGTCGCCGCAAATTACAATAAGAGTTTGACCCTCGATGTTGTATTTTTTCCCGACAGCTTTACCGGTTTCTTCATCCAGGTTGATACTTTGGAATGTGATCTCTTCCTTTTTCACCTGATCAGGAAACAGTGATTCGACCGATTCCCTTGCTACTTTCTCCACGTTGAGGCAGGTGGCACAGCGCCGGGTGAAGTGGAAATAGTATACATTCACCTGATCCGGACCAGAAACAGAACCAGCCGGAAGTGCTGAAGATCCGATAATGATCGTCACGAGGAACATGAATATCTTTTTCATTCTGATAGGTTATGTTGTCAATAATGTTTTGATCTCATCTTCCGAAGGAACTCTTCCTTTCAAGACTACCTCTCCGTCGATCACCAGGGCCGGAGTAGAAATGACTCCATACCTCATAATCTCCATGATGTCTTCCACTTTCGTAACGGTGGCATCAATTCCAAGTTGCATCACGGCCTCCTGCGTTATCTTATAAAGGCTTTGACATTTGGAGCAGCCGGGGCCCAGAATTTCAATTTGCATCCGATGGGCTTATTATTTTCGTATTGCTTCGTATCTCAAGACAAAAGTACGAAAACCCATAGTTTATCTCATTGGTATTTTAAGGATCAGGAAAAAAGCATATTTTTACGCAGGTTTTATAAAAGATACGCACCATGCGAAATAACATCAAATTAATCACATTGATGCTCCTGTTTTCAGGCCTCCTGTTCACTTCATGCCAGGAACCATCAAAAAGGGAAGCCGGTAACACTGAGAATGGCAATCGACTGACCCGGGAGGAGGTCGCTGCTGCCCAGCAGACATGGGGGGATGCCATTGTGGCTATAGGGAACGCCTATACGAATAACGAAGACTATAAAACCCTTGCAGCCAAGGTAGTTGATTCGCTTTACGGGTACGATCAGGGACCGGTCCTGTTCAAGCCGACGAAAGCTGCGGAAAAACCGTTTAGGTTGACCAAAGACGAGGCACTATCCTACTTTGTAACGGGGATTATTCCCGAAGACCATGGATTTGCCATTCAGCCCTGGAGCAACGTCAGGTTTGAGAATGCCGGAATCATCCTCAACGGCAACACGGCTACTGCAATGGGGAACTACTACTTCACGGATGCCAAAACCGGCGATGAAGTGAAGGTGGAGTACACGTTCGGATACTTTCAGGATAAAGATGGGAGGGTTCGGATCAATGTGCATCATTCTTCCCTACCATACCATCCGGCTCATTAGAGCGATTGATCATTCTACCATCACCCGGTTACTTCAGTGTCCGTGAGGCAAATTTATTCTCTGGCTTTCATATTTTTTTTCTTTTAAAAGTAAAAATATGTAGATTTACACCGAACTCATCCGGTATATAATCCTAAATTCATTTGAAATGGAAAATTTAAAAGACCTTTTCACTACTCCTGTCTTTGGCTCCGTCGAGGAGATGCGTATTTGCCCAAAGACCAAAATTCCCCCTCATTCAACCACCGAAGAGATCGCTTATCAAATCGTACATGATGAGGCGATGCTTGATGGTAATTCGCGGCTGAACATGGCCACCTTCGTGACCACCTATATGGATGATTCAGCGCGGAGGCTGATGATGGAGACCATGGATAAAAACATGATCGATAAATCAGAGTACCCGCAAACTGCTGAGATTGAAAGGCGTTGTGTGAATATCATGGCGAAACTGTGGAACAGCCCCGAACCCCCTTACTGTACAGGCGCCAGTACGATTGGATCGTCTGAGGCCTGTATGCTGGGGGGCATGGCTGCGTTGAAACGCTGGAAGATCCGGCGCAAAGCAGAAAATAAACCCACGGATAACCCCAATTTTATCATCTCCTCTGCTTTCCAGGTCGTCTGGGAGAAATTCTCCCACTACTGGGATGTAGAAATGAGACTGATCCCAATTACCGCGGAAAAAATAACCATGGATCCGGAGGATGCGATTAACCGTTGCGATGAAAATACAATCATGGTAGTTCCCATCCAGGGAGTGACCCTCACCGGTTTAAATGATGACGTTAAGAAACTAAACGATGCCCTGGATGTACTGAATAACAAAACCGGCTGGAATATTCCCATCCACGTGGATGCGGCAACCGGCGGGTTTATCCTCCCGTTCGTAAACCCGGAAATCGAATGGGACTTTCGTTTGAAATGGGTCCTGTCCATCAGCACCTCCGGACATAAATTCGGGATGGTATATCCCGGACTTGGCTGGATCATCTGGAAGGATAAAAAATACCTTCCCGAAGATATGGTCTTCAATGTGAACTACCTTGGCGCGGAGGTCGGAACGATTGCCATTAACTTCTCCCGGCCGGGGAACCAGGTCCTGGCCCAGTATTATCAATTCATTCGCCTCGGTTTCGAAGGATATAAGCGCATTCAGCAAAATGTTCTCGGAGTGTGCGAATATATTAGGAAAGAGGTAACCAAGCTGGGATTTGAGTTATTGTCACCGGATCTGCCAAATCCGCTTTTTGCGTGGTTCATGAAGCCGGATCCCAAGCGTAAATGGACACTTTACGATCTCTCCGACAGGATGAAGAGTGATAGCTGGCTAATTCCCGCCTATACGCTTTCAGCCGATATGGAGAATGTAGTGGTGATGCGGATTGTTGTCAGGCAGGGAACGGGCATAGACCTGGCCAATTTATTGATCGACAGTATGAAACGTAACATTGCCGATCTGGATCAGTTGCAAAATCCAACCGAAACCTTCCTGGCACTGCAAAAAAATCAAAAAGTAGCCGAAAAAGGATTCAGTCATAAAAGGTAACCAGTATTATCCAACTATTAAAAAAGAAACATTATGGAGAACAATAACGGAAAATCCAAACACTACTTAAGTGTATTTGCACTCACCATGATGAGTGTCGCAGTAGTAATGAGTCTCAGGGGCTTACCTATGATGGCTAAAGAGGGGCTGACCATGTTCTTTTATCTGTTATTCTCAGCACTGCTTTTTCTTGTCCCCGTGTCGTTGGTTTCTGCGGAGTTAGCCACCGGCTGGCAGCAATCGGGAGGGGTTTACCGGTGGGTCAAAGAGGCTTTCGGAGCACGAACCGGTTTTGTCGCTATCTGGCTTCAATGGCTGCAGAATGTAATCTGGTACCCTATCGTACTTTCATTTGCCGCAGGAGCGCTCTCTTATCTGTTTTTTGATGAAACTCTTGCCAGTAACAAATTTTTCAACATAGCAGTTGTATTAATTGTTTATTGGGCTGCCACCCTGGCTTCATTCAAAGGATTAAAAACATCCGGAAAACTGACTACCTATGGTGTTATATGTGGGACACTCATTCCCGGAGTTTTCATTATTGTTCTCGGGATTTTATGGCTTGTTCTTGGAAATAACGCTGAATTTTTATCTGCAGGTGGTGTTCACGCCTCCACCTTTATGCCTGATTTCAGCAATTTTAACAGCATCGCATTCCTGGCTGGGATTGTTCTTCTGTTTGCCGGCATGGAAGTAGGAGCTGTTCACGTCACCGAATTGAAAAATCCGGCAAAACAATTTCCGAAAGCTATTTTCAGCGCCATGTTTGTGATCATCATCATTTTCACCCTTGGTTCATTAGCTATCGCGACCGTAATGCCTGCTTCAGATATTGATTTAAATGCAGGCATCATGCAGGGATACAAAGAATTACTTCATAAATTCGGAATCAGCTGGCTTCTTCCTGTGATGGGATTACTCGTCGCGTTTGGCGCTGTGGGTGGTGTGTTTGGCTGGATAGCAGGTCCCAGCAAAGGATTACTGGCAACCGCGCAAGACGGCGACCTCCCGCCGTTTATGGCAAAAACCAATAAAAACGGTGTTCCGCAGAACATTTTAATCCTTCAGGGGTGTATTGTCACCGTGGTATCATTCGTATTTCTTGTTATGCCCAACATATCCAGCGCGTTTTTCATCCTGTCTATTTTAACCGTTGCACCATACCTCATTATGTATTTTCTGCTGTATGCCACGGTGATCAGGTTGAGGTATACTCAGCCCGATGTACCCAGGGCATATAAACTTCCCGGAGGAAAATTCGGCATTTGGCTGATAGCAGGCATTGGAATTCTTGCCGTTCTTTTCGCCTTCATCATCGGATTCTTCCCCCCTTCCCAGCTGACTATCGGAAGTCCGGCATTCTACGTATGGTTCCTGATAATCGGCGTGCTGGTATTTGTCCTTCTTCCGGTCATCATAGGGTATCTCAAGAAGCCTGAATGGAAACAGGGTGCCAAGTAGAAACCATCGATCAGCCACAGGATGACCGACCTGCGCTGATAGAGGTAGTTGATACCGATGGCTGTCATCGTGAAAAAAACCGCCGTGAGGGTTCCCAGACAAAGATCGGATACCCACGACACCTCTTCAGGATCATATCCGGAGAAGATGAAGGCCATACCGAGCACCATCACAAACATCAGTACAAAACTGACGCCATAGAGTACCACCATATTGGCATTTTTCACGGATTCATCGGTAATCCCGACTTCATTCTGCCAGCGTTTTCCAAAAAGAAACGGTATTTAGAAACGACCGCATTGGTCTATTTGGGTATTCTGGCAGCTCTAGGCATGGAGAACGGCATCCCCTACCATGTTGGCGCCGCGAAACAAACCGGGGCTACCCTGGAGGAGATCCTGAGTGCGGTATTGGACGGTCTTCCTCCGGCCGGACACAAGGTAACGCAGGTGTTGCCGGTTGTTGTAGAGTCGTTTCAGAATGATTGATTCAACACGTAAAACGAGTATTATGCCATTTATCGATTTCAATACCCGGAAAAGGATCCGGGTATGGGACGGGATCACCGGACCTGTATACCATTCGGATCAGGCCACTTTCGGCCATTTCACGATCGAGTCGGGCAAGGATCTGCCGGCTCACAGCCACCCCCACGAGCAATGGAGCCATGTAATTGACGGAGAGCTGGAATTCACTGTCGGGGAAGAGACCATCGTGCTGACCCGGGGCATGACCGCCTTCATTCCATCCAACGTAGTTCACTCGGCAAAAGCTTTCACCGAATGCAATGTGATAGACTGCTTTATGCCTGTGCGGGAGGATTTCAGGGAGCTGGAGAAAAACGTCGTATAGGACGTATAATGCCTAAGCGGGAATTGAAAAAGTGTAACTTTGTCTTCGATGTCTGAGCTTGTTAAGAAGTTTATTGCCACCAACTCCATTTATTATCATTCTCATAAACTGCAGAATGGCACGATACTCGCACATGCGCATCCGTTCAACAAGGCACAGGATCCTGCCCCTTTTAAAACCCATAAACACTCATCGGTTCAATTGTTCTTTCTGGAACACATGCAACTTCTGTTTTTCATTTCAGGTTTCTCTTGCCTTATCATAGCATTATCAACGTTTCAGCATTATCATGCAGCTGAGAACCATCACATCTATGCTTCTCTTTCACGGTTAAACTCTTCACGCGCCCCTCCCTTGAATCTATAATAGCCCCTGGTTATTGTATTCTTTTCTTCAGACCAACAGAAATACTTCTGTTCCTGGAAATTTCTGTACACAACGAATTCATATACAAGTATTTTCATAATGAAACTAAACTATCTGATCTTACTGGGTTTTTTCGGGATTACCATGGCCGGCTTCAGCCAGCATAAAAAAACCGATGCAAACATTATTGGCCATGTAAAATGCGGAGATGACCACCTTCCTTTCGTCAGTATTGTTCTGAAAGGAACTTCCAATGGAACTACCACTGATGAAACCGGACATTATCAATTGGTAAACCTACCTGAAGGTAAGTATATCCTCCGGGCGCAGATCATCGGGTATACGCCCCAGGAAAAGGAGATTGAACTCAAGGAGAATCAAAGCCTGGAAGTCAATTTCTCCTTGAAAGAAGATGCCCTGGGTCTGGAAGAGGTTGTGGTGACAGGCGATCGTTATCAACGGAACCGCAGAGAGTCGGTTGTGCCGGTTCATACTATTACTCCAAAGATCTTTTCCATTTCACAAGCTATCACTGTAAGTGAAGGATTGAATTTTTGTCCGGGCATTCGCACCGAAAACGATTGTCAGAATTGTGGCTTCAACCAGGTTCGAATCAATGGGATGGAGGGCTCTTATTCCCAGATCCTGATTGATGGTCGCCCGGTGTTCAGCGGACTGGCTTCCGTATATGGACTGGAGTTAATCCCATCAAACATGATTCGCCAGATTGAAGTGGTCAAGGGAGGAGCTTCAGTGCTTTATGGAAGTAATGCTGTCGCCGGAACCATCAACCTGATCATAGATGAACCGAAAAAAAATTCGTATGAGTTTGGAGTATCAGGAGGAGGAATGGGTATCGGGATAAAAGATTCCGGAGTTCCGGCATCCGATTATACGGTAAACATGAACGGATCCATCATATCCAATGATCATCAGTCGGGACTCTCTATTTTCGGATTCTACCGAAACCGTCAACCTTTTGATGCCAATGATGACGGATTCTCCGAGCTTCCCAAAATCCGGAATCTTACACTGGGTTCCCGGCTTTACCATCGGTTTGGACTCCGCAGCAAACTGACTGCCGATTTTTTCGCTATCCATGAAGATCGCTGAGGCGGTAATAAATTCGATGACCCGGTTCATATGGCAGATATTGCCGAAGCAGTCACCCATAACCTGCTGAACGGGGCAATTGCATCGCAAACCTTCTTTAAAAAGATGGATATGCTATCGGTGTATGTATCCGGACAAGGGAGAACTACGTACCTCCGGGAACTTTTTCGATTGGGGCGTGAAGCTAAGCTATACTATCCATCTGAACGGCGCTTCCCTTCAGCTTTATGGCGGGATGAAAAACATCCTCAACAGTTACCAGAACGATTTTGACCGGGGCATCGACCGCGATCCCGGATATATCTATGGACCGATGATACCCCGGACAATTTATGCGGGAGTGGCGTTTGGGAATCTGATTAAATAGACACAAAATCACCGAGTCATAAAGACACCAAGGTGAAAACATCCATTCCGTTTTCCTTCGCCATTTGCATGGCAGGTTGTTTCTGCATGATATCTCCACCTCAATAATTATGGTCGTATATATACGGAGTTTCGAACCAGCTTTCGATGTTCATTGCAATTTGGAAGGAGAGTGTATCCTGATCCTTCAAGGAAAAACCTGAACCGGGCAGGTTTACTATAAACCAGTTTTGTACAAATGCATAAATGGAGTCGGTATTGTAACCTTCTCCTTTATAAAGTTGCCCGATACCCATATGAAAATCGAATGGCATGGTCAGGCCGGTGGAATCTTTCCATTTTCCGTTGATCATCATGTAGTGATAACCACCTCCCAATACCGTTGGCCATGCCATAAACACTTCCGGCGGGTTCACATATATAAATGACTGATTCTTCTCCTCTGAAATACCAAAAACAAACGAGATGGAATCGTATTCCCCGGCAGGGATCTGATCGAAAACACGGATCGTTTTGGTTTCAGGGATATCGTCATCGATGTAAAAGATATCTTTCCAATCCTGTACAACTTTCCGGCTTCCGTCTGACTTATAAAACGTAATATCGGATATAAAATACTTCACTTCTGTGATCAGATAATCATTAGCGGCAGCATTGGTATAAATGAGTTCATTCTTATGCAATGGTTCCCCATCGACCAAGTGGTGGAACGCAAATATCACGTTACCAGCCGGAATCCGAGGTGGATCTTCCTTCTTCTTGTTGCATGAAACCCCTCCGGCAAACATAAAAATCACGATAAAGAAGGCCAACCCCCGGTTCATATCATCAGAATTTAATAGCCAAATTTATGTAAAAAATCCTACCGGGTTCATACAACCGTTGCTCACTGCCAATAATTCTCCTGTTCAGGTGTTCGTAATAGGGATTATCGAGGATATTGTCAACACCTGCTGAAATAGTAAAATAGTTGCAAGGAATGTAGCTCAGAGAAAAAGCAGCAGTCACAAAACCGGGGGTCTTTTCTTCTTCATCGGCCTCCGATACGCGGTTCTGAGCATTGACAAGCCTTACCATGAATCTCGGAACCAGCCTCTTCTTGAAAAATTTATACGAAAACTGAATGGAGCCTTCCAGGGGAGGGATTTCCGGTAAAGGATCATTATAAACGGTCTCTTCTCCCACCACCTCTCCTTCTGATACCAGGTATTTTACGGCATCGGGATTGGTTCCAAAAGTAGCTGCGGCTGTAGCCATCAAGCCCCATCTCTTTTGCGAAGGCGACGTGTAGCTAAATTCAAAGCCTGTAAGATATACCAGGTCGACATTCGAAAATTGTTTTACCCCAATGACTCCCTGGGTGGAAGGTTTGAGAACTGAGGGGGGGATGATCTTTCCTAGAATATAGTTATGCACCAGAGAGAAAAAACCATTCACGGTGAAAGAGCCAACGTTCGGTAAATAGTAGTCGAGGGAAAGATCAACCTGGTAATTCTGTTCCGGTTTCAACTGGGGATTTCCCAGGTAGTCATAGGAATCAAACTGTACCGGTAGTAGTTTGATGAAACGTTCGAGAATTGAAGGGCTTCGCGTTCCCAGTCCCAGGGCTGCGGTGAGATAAAACTCTGAAACCAATCTCTTTTTTACTCCTGCACTGAAACTTAGGTTCAGGAAATCAGAATTCAGTTTGTCGAAATAGGCCACGTCATCTTTGACAAGGTAAAACGTGTCAGCAGAATTGGCCTGGTTATAATCGAGCCTGAGAGCTGCAGTAAAATCAACATTGCCAAAGCGGGATTGCAGTTCTCCGAAGATTCCTGCATTATTCAATTCTGTCTGGTTAAAGACATTGGTATATTTCACGGATGTAAAAGTATCTCCACTCATAATCATCTTCATAGTCATCTTCTTCTGCCCGTCCTTATATATATGCTCAAAATCAAGTCCGGTAAGAATTTTACAATCCCCTGCCAGATACGAACCAACCACTTTTCCTCCTGCGTCCCATGCATCCACAATAGTTATTGCCTGCATAATGCTTGCCACAGGCCGGTTATAATTGTCCATGGCATGGTGGACAGAGGAAAAATATCCCATAACCTGAAGAGAATTCCATATTTTTCCCAAGCCTGAAACCTCATAATTTACAGAAGCTACTTGCGTCTTGTCCAGTTGTTCGTCCATCGGAAGAGCGGGAAACTGAACGTCGTTCCCCTGGTTATAGGCATAGGAGAGGGTGAATCGATGCTTTTCTTTAATCTGAAAACCTGTGGCAGCCGTTACGTATGATTTCCTGAATGAGGTGTTAAACAGTTCCTTGTTTCCTGCGGTATAGCTTCCGTATCCCTTAAAACCACCGCTGGCACGGAAATAGAAGTTGCGGTTTCCTCCTGCCAGCTCCAGGTGTTCACGTTGTCCGTTCCAGTTCGATTCAAATCCATAAAGGATCTTCCCATGGATAGCTGGTTGTAAATAAGGTTCGGGCTGGGGCGATTCCACCCTTTCGGATCCCGGATACGTTCGGTTCCTGACGAAGAAAATCACCAATGTCATGAATTGATTCATAGCTAAAGTTTTTCAGCAAAATGGGTTCTATGGGATAGATGGGCACCTGCTTCCCGAATACCCTCACCTCATCAAGGGTAAGGGTATCCCCTATGGTGGGTTCCTGCGAGGATGCTAAAAAAGGAAGAAAAAAGAGAAAGAAAATGAAAAAAACCTGCAAAATAGTCATGGGATCACCTGCAGATTCAGCGATTTTCATTTCAATCGGTTTTTTGGATTAATAATAGTATGATGTCAGATAAACTTACCTTTTCATCAGGATGAATGATCATCTGAATATGGTGTTTGTTCAACAACTGCTGAACATGTGTACCAAAATCACCGGCGATAACTCTTTTAACACCTTTTTGAATGAGTACGTTTATAATCATATTCCCTTTGCACTCACAGACTGCCTTTGAAGGGTTTTCAAAAACTTCCGTTTGTTTTGTGATATCGTCGAGAATGAGAAAGAAGGCAGATTTTCCAAAGTGTTTATCCAGCCGGGATTGAGTTGAAGCTTCCTTAATGGCAATAGCTGTTTTCATCAGAATCAGAATTAGAGGCCATCCCTCGAATTGTCATTCATCCACTCAAGGTTATCTGACCTGCATAGAGGGCATTTGTCTGCTGAGAATTCCTTCCCAGGCTTATTAAAAAAAATATTGCATGACCGGCAATGGTACCAGTTGTGGTCAAACCAGGCATCTCCTCGTTCAACATGGATTGTCCGGACTTCAGTAAGAGCCTGTGCTATCTTTCTTCTGGCGCCCTCATATACCCGGGTGAATGTAGGCCTCGAAATATTCATTGCCTGGGCGGCTTGCGATTGTGTCATGAGTTCATAATCGCATAACCGGATGGCGGAATACTCTTCGAAGAGGAGCATAACCGGTTCGGCCTGCCCGCCATAATACCCAAAGGGTTTGTACCCTTTGAACCTCGGAGGATCAAAGACCGTTCTGCTATTTCTTGGCCGTGGGGACATGCAACAAAATTTTGAGATAAAAATACGAAAAAAAACCTTCATTATGAACAAATGTTCATTAGTTTTGTGAACAATGAACTCATTACACGAACAATTATCAACCGACATCAGGTTTCAGGAAGGATTGAAAACATGTATCAGCTGTGGAACCTGTACGGCTATTTGTCCGGCTGCCCAGGTTTCTGAGTATGATCCAAGAGTGGTTACAGAAACAGTTCAACGGAAAAATGAGGGCTTGTTGATACAATTGCTCAAAGGTGATGAAATCTGGCGATGCGGCGAATGCCTCTCCTGCAAGACCAGGTGTCCAAGAGGGAACACTCCCGGATATATCATTCAGGCGTTGAGGGCTTTATCAATCAAAACCAATCTGTTTCGGGAATCTGAACAGGGGCTTCTGCAACTCAAGGTAAAACGAACGGCAGGGGACCATATCCTGAAATACGGTTACTGTGTTTATATTGATGAGGTCGATACCGATAGGTATCCTGAACAGGGTCCGGTATGGGAATGGTACAGGAAAAATCGTGAAACAATACTTGCCAGGCTAGGCGCTAATTATAATCAATCCGGAGCCGGTACATTGAGGAAAATATCGGATCAATCCCTGCATGATCTTCATGCAATCTTTCGTGAAACCGGAGCCATCGATCGGTTTCAGCAGATCGAGGATGGTTGTTATAACGGAGTTCCTGATGAAGAATAAAAACCAACACTGGTTATCATACCAGAAAGAGATCGCTGATGATCACTACTATTTTGCAAGAAGTTGTATCCGTCAGAACTTTTTTCCGGCTTCGGAAACAATCTTCCTGAAAATCCTTCGGGAAGAACTCGGAAAGGACATCTTTGATGATCCTGAACAAACTACCTGTACGGGAATTGCTTACCATTCGGGCATCCTTCCTTTTGAAACAACCATGACAGTCGTGGCCAGGCAGTTTGCCCTGATGACAGAAGCCGGCTATGAGAATTTTATTTGTTCCTGTGTGACATCGTTTGGGATCTATTCGGAGGTAGTTGAAACCTGGAAACATTTCCCGGAGGAGGAGAGAAAATCCCGTGAAGCTTTAATGAAAGCTACCGGCAAAACGTTTAACCTTCCGAAAAACCTCGTTCATACCAGTGACATTATCTACAAATTCAGGGACGAGATTGCTGCTAAGGCAACGCTCCAGTTAGTGAATCAAGGAAATGGGACACCACTTAAGATAGTAGATCATATCGGTTGTCATTATGCAAAAATCTTCCCTGATAAAGGAATAGGCGGCGCCGAGTATCCCTATGTGCTTGCCGGATTGATCGATGCCTGGGGAGGTGAACAGGTGGATTACCCTGAGCGGAGACATTGTTGTGGTTTCGGCTTCCGGCAGTACCTGATTAAAGAGAACCGGGGGTATTCCATTACAAACTCAAGAACGAAATTTGAATCGATGAAATCCTATCATCCCGATATGATCATCGCCAATTGTCCGGGATGCACTTTTTTTCTTGACCGCTGGCAATATGTCCTTAGTGAGATGGAAGGGAAAACCTATGACACCGATGGATACGGGATCCCTGTACTAACTTATGAAGAGCTGGCCGGCTTAGTTCTAGGATATAATCCCTGGGACCTCGGGATTCAGTTACATCAGGTCGATGTGGAACCATTATTGATTAAAATGGGGATCCTCTATAACCACAATGATAAATTCAAAGGGTTAGACGGAGTAGATGTTGGGCAACCAGACAAACCTCAGGTTTTAAAAATAATTTTGTAAATGATCTATTGTTCATTATCTTTGCAGTGAACTATGGCTCATTAAAATATGTCGCCCCGGATAAAAACGCTTCGAAAAGTTCAGAATCCTTCATTAGTAAAGGGATTTAAGCCTTATGGGCCAGATGCCGGCAAGCAGAATTCCGAGCCTGTCATTCTCTTATATGAGGAATATGAAGCACTTCGATTGTGTGATTATGAAATGCGTAACCATCATCAGGCATCCGTTTTGATGGGTGTTTCAAGGCCTACTTTTACAAGGATCTATGCCTCTGCTCTTCAAAAAATTGCAGCAGGTTTTGTGGAAGGGAAGCGAATTTCTATTGAAGGCGGAAAAGTTTATTTCGATAGCGACTGGTATCAATGTGCCGGATGCAAATGCTATTTTAATAATCCGGAAAAAGAGAAAGAAATAATGAATTGCCCTCTATGTGGTAACCAGCAAATAGCACCTTTTAAGAGTGAGACGCCGATGGATGAAACCATGGTAACAATAAAAGCAGAATAACATGAAAGTAGCCATTACATCTACAGGTAATACCTTAGAATCTCTGTTGGATCAGCGCTTTGGCCGTTGTGCCTGCTTTGTTATTTATGATACTGAGAGCAAAGCCATACAGTTTATTCCTAATCCCAACAAAGATGCAGAAGAAGGGACCGGATCGGCTTCTGTAGAATTCGTTGCATCAAGAGCGGTACAAAAAATTGTATCCGGCAGGTTTGGTGTGAAAATCGAACCCATACTCGACAGTTTGAAAATTCAAATGATTGTGATTAAAGAACCGAAAAAGAAAATTAAGGATATCATTAAAATGTTAGATCATTAAAAATTAAAAAGATGCCAAATCTTGATGGAACTGGTCCCGAAGGAGAAGGTTCTCGTTCTGGACGTAAATTAGGAAAGTGCAGCAATTTACCTGCTGAAGAAAAATTAAAAACCCTTGGGAAAGGAATGGGTAAAAAACGTAATTCTGGTGGAGGCAAGGGAAAAGGAAAGCGCTTACAGAGCGGTTAAAATAGTATTTACAAATGACATTATGAGCAAGGTACGGGAATTATTAAAAAAGTCCGGGTATTCGTCCAGGGCGATAGAATATTATGAAAATCATTTAAATGTTGGAAGTATCGAAAATCCGGATGCCCACTATATGTTTACAGGTCCCTGCGGAGATACGATGGAAATATTTCTGAAGATTACATCGAATGTCATTACAGAGGCAAAATTCCAAGCTATAGGATGTGCAGGCTCTTTCACGTCAGGTTCTGCTCTTACGAAGATGATAACTGGTAAAACCCTGGAGGATTGTGAGAAGCTGGACGATAACGATATCCTTCATCATCTGGGTCCGATGCCGGTGCAGAAAGTCCATTGTGCACGGTTAGCCATATTGACTCTAGAAAAGGCGATTGAACAATATAACAAAAAGAAATAAATGTTAAATAAATGAAAAAAATCATTTCTATTCCGTTAGAAAACGGACAGTTATGTCCACATTTTGGGCATTGTCAGGCATTTGCCTACGTTGAAGTTACCGACAACAGCATTACTAACATTACTGTGATGAATCCACCGGAACATCAACCCGGCTCTTTTCCCCGTTGGGTTGCTGGGAAAGGGGCAACCGATGTAATAGCAGGAGGCATGGGCCCCATGGCTGTAAATCTCTTTAACGAGGCAGGTGTGAATGTTTTTGTAGGCGCTCCGGTTGATACTCCGACCAATCTGGTGAACAATTTTCTGGCAGGAAAACTGAAGTTGAGTGCCAACTATTGCGACCATCACGGAGATGAAAGCGGACATGACCATCATTGAAAAAATCCGGGGTGACACAGGAATTCTAATCATCGGCGTGGCCTAGTAATGAATCCTGACAAGCCCCTGAAAATTGCTGTTGCCAGTGGGAAAGGAGGCACAGGCAAGACACTGTTTTCGACTAATCTGGCTGCTTTTTTGAGTCAAAAGCAAAAGACTTTGCTTGTCGATTTGGATGTTGAAGAGCCCAACGACTTTCTTTTCATCAACGGGACAATAGAAAAAATATCTGACCAATATAAAATGATTCCCTTATGGGATGAAAACAAATGCACTTTATGCGGCAGTTGCAGCAATACGTGCAAGTATCATGCAGTGGTTCAATTGGGAACATTTATTGCGGTATTTACAGAGCTGTGCCATAGCTGCTATGCCTGTTCGGAACTTTGTCCTGTCCAGGCTTTGCCGATGCAAAGGCATAAAATGGGAAAAATAACTACCATTGATTCCGGTAATCTGACATTCATAGAAAGCAGATTAGAGGTTGGGGAAGAACAAGCTGTACCGTTAATCCATCAGACACACGACCTCGTGGATACACAATACAAAGACATTCCAATTCAAGTATTCGATTGTCCGCCGGGAACTTCATGTCCGGTGGTAGCAGCTGCCAGAAAAGCTGATTTCGTTGTGCTGGTGACCGAGCCTACCCCATTTGGCCTGAACGACCTTCGCCTGGCTATTGAAACCATGCAGAAAATTCAAAAACCTGTAGGGGTGGTGATTAACCGGTGGGGCATTGGGAATGACGAGGTAGAAAAATACTGTGATCAAGCACAAATTCCTATTCTGGCAAAGATTCCTTTCGACAGGCAAATTGCTGAATATTATTCAAACGGAGAATTGGTTTACGATAAAATTGAGTATATAACCACTTCACTTCGTCAAGTAATTACCGCCATTCAACATGCAGTCTAATAATATACATGAAATAGTAGTCCTGTCGGGCAAGGGAGGCACGGGAAAAACTTCACTCACTGCCTCGTTGGCTGTCTTAGCCGGAAACGATGCCGTGATTGCCGATTGTGATGTGGACGCAGCCAATATGCACCTGTTATTAAGACCCGATTTCGGCGAAACGTTTGAATTTTATAGTGGAGAGCTGGCCGTAATTAATCAGGATTTGTGTAACCAATGCGGGACATGTGCCGAGGTATGCCGGTTTCATGCGATTCCACAGGATAAAAACCAATACCAAATCAATGCCCTTGATTGTGAAGGATGTGGCTACTGCGAGAAAGTATGCCCTACCCATGCCATAACCATGCAGGAACGTAGATCGGGAAGTGTATATATTTCGAAAACAAAGGTAGGAAGCACTATGGTACATGCCCGGTTGGATATTGCTGCCGAAAATTCGGGAAAACTGGTCGCAAAAGTGAAGAATGACGCGAAAGCGATAGCATTGGCTGGAAACAAGCATTTTATTATTGTAGACGGTTCGCCCGGTATCGGGTGCCCGGTGGTTTCTTCTTTGGCAGGCGCCAATTATGTCATCTTAGTAACAGAACCAACGATGTCGGGCTTGCACGACTTAAAGCGAGTCCATGCCGTGATTGAAAGATTTCGTATCAAGAGCGGATGCATTATCAACAAATACGACCTGAACAAGGAGCAAACAGCAGAAATTAAATGTTTCCTTCGTGAAGAACAGATTGATCATTTGGCAGATATTCCGTACGATTCCATCTTCTCAGAAGCCATGATTGAGGAGAAAACAATCGTTGAAATAGAATCTCCGCTGAAACAGTTAGTGGGAAGTATTTGGGAAAAAGTAAAAGAACAACTAACAAGAAAAAATTAGACGTATGAAAATTGCCTTAACAGCTTCCGGAAAAACGTGGGATTCAATGATTGATCCTCGTTTTGGAAGAACCGAGTTCATCGTAATTTACGATGAAGAGACACAGCAGCTTACCGTGATTGACAACAGTGAGGTTAAAAATGAAGCACATGGAGCAGGAACAGCAACTGCACAGAAACTGTATGACCTGAAACCCGATGTGCTGATCACCGGAAACGGGCCCGGCGGAACGGCTTCACAGGCACTTAAACATCTGAATATGAAAATTTTTGTTGATGCTCACGAACTGACTCTTAAGCAAGCCTATGAACAGTATAAAAGCGGTAACCTCAAAGAAATTTAATAGCCATGAACACGAAAGACAAAGGTTTCAACACCAAACTAATCCATGCCGGATCGTTCGAGGATGAATTCGGAAGCGCCACTGTCCCGATTTACCAGACCTCAACGTTCAAATTTAAAAGCGCACAGCATGGAGCTGATTGTTTTTCAGGAAAAAGTGATGGATACATCTATACCCGCATCGGAAATCCTACTATCAGGGCACTCGAGCAAAATATTGCTGCGCTTGAAAATGGGTATGATGGAATCGCTGCAAGTTCCGGGATGGGAGCAATAACCAGTGTATACATGGCCTTGCTTGGAGCAGGGAGTCATATTGTAAGTTCCGATGCCGTTTATGGCCCCGCAAGAGGTGTTCTTGAACAGGATTTCTCCCGTTTCAATGTAGAAGCGACATTTGTAAATACGTCCAGAATTGAAAACATCCTTTCTTCGATAAAACCAAATACCAGGGTATTATATATTGAAACTCCGGCTAATCCTACTATGGACATAACGGATATCGTTGCCTGTTCTAAAATTGCAAAGGAACATAACCTGATTCTGGTCGTGGATAATACATTTTGCTCACCATATCTGCAAAAACCTCTTGATTTAGGAGCCGATGTCGTACTTCATTCCATCACAAAATTCATCAATGGCCATGCAGATATTGTCGGAGGAGTAATCGTAGTCAAAGATCCTGAGAAATACAAAAAAATCAGACATTCAATGGTCTATATGGGATGCAACATGGATCCTACACAGGCATTTATGGTATTAAGGGGTGTTAAAACCCTGGCAATTCGTATTGATCGCGCACAGGAGAATGCCATGAAGGTGGCTCACTTTTTACAATCGCATCCTGATGTAGCCTGGATTAAATATCCCGGATTATCGTCGCACCCGCAATATGAATTGGCGAAAAAACAAATGGAAGGATTTGGTTCAATGATGAGTTTTGGATTGAAAGGAGGTTACGAAGCAGGCAAAAAACTAATGGACAGTGTTCATCTCGCAACATTAGCCGTCTCTTTAGGAGGTGTGGAAACGCTCGTTCAGCATCCTGCATCAATGACTCATGCTGCGGTCAGTAAAGAAAACAAATTAGCCGCAGGAATTACGGATGATTTGGTAAGGTTATCCATTGGTATTGAAGACGTTAACGATATCATCAGTGATTTGGAACAAGCGTTGGAAAATAGAAAGAAATAAAGGTGATACCGTGTGCTCCCTTGACATTTCATTGATAATTATTATCTTTGGATG
>Ga0208045_1000361_pt1 | contig 19787 bp, 19 predicted proteins | sample PL_2010_200m_FD_184160 | JGI IMG/M metagenome (GOLD analysis project Ga0208045, IMG submission 184160) | Freshwater microbial communities from Powell Lake, British Columbia, Canada to study Microbial Dark Matter (Phase II) - PL_2010_200m... | ecosystem: Environmental > Aquatic > Freshwater >...
ACTATGAACACAATGAAAATCACTATTATAAAATCCTTAACGCAATATAAAGTGTATTGCGATACTTTGGAGAAATTGCTTGAAAAAGGTAGTAATAGCAAGGATGTCCAAGATGAGATTGAATTACTCACTCTGCTAATTGAGACGTGGGATACCGAACACTCCACACTTGATGAAGTTGATCCCATTGAATTATTGCACTCTTTAATGAACGGCCGTAATATGAAAGCTAAAGACCTGGTTGAGATTTTAGGAGTTAGCAAAGGTCTTGTTTCAGATATCCTGAACTATAAAAAAGGCTTGTCAAAGGAAATTATCCGAATTCTTTCAAATTATTTCAAAGTCTCGCAGGAAGCCTTTAACCGGCCTTACAAGTTGAAAAGTCCACTGAACTCGCATTTGCGTAATGCAAGTGTGATGAATACCCCAAAAGAGATAGAACTAGCCTGTTAAATTAACATTCCCGGGCATTTTTTCTTTTGAATATCCAGCCCTTCTATTTTCCCTTTCCTTGATGCAGTTGCAGACATTTTGATGCCTGTGGTACTTGTTAATTCTTATGCTAAGCTATTATCCCATTCCAGGGTGAAAGTGCTACTCATTCAAGAATTTTCCCGGCATATCCTGCAGGTATTCGGTATTCCAGTTCCTACTTGAGTGCCCCTCCATGGTCTTAATGACACTTGCATATAAATTAACCTTAAAAATCACAGCCATGAAAAATTTTGTAAAAAACTACATCGGAAAAGGAAAGAAAGTCGAAGGCCTTGAAATCATTAAGATCAACTTTAAAATTGAAGATCTCGTAAAGTTCTCACACAAATACAAGGATGAAGATTACATCTCCCTTGAAATCGCAAAACTGAAAAGCCCTGACAAATTCGGACATGACTACACCGCTTATGTCAATCGCCTGGAAGAATCCGAAGTAAATGAGCCGGTAAAGTCCGTTGAAACTCCCAAGAAAAAACGCAACACTTCAAAGAAGGTCTCGAATGACGTCCCATCAGGAGATATCCCCTTCTGATCCAACACAGAATACCTGAAAAAGGCTGTCCTTCCGACAGTCTTTTTTTTTAATGGTTTTAGAAGAAAAGCCAACACACTATTACTCAAAATTTGCAGCAAAGGTAAACTCATGAAAATGTTTCTCGCTAAGAGTGACCGCCTTATGTCACCGACACCCTTCGGGTTCATTCAGATTTTATTGCATAAAATCATGACCTGAACTCTTGCTTAAAATTTTCATTGCGTTTGTTCCCGGTGGCATAAATTTTTTCTTAAACCCCGGCGAGCCAGATGCCTAAAAAAGTCTGCAGGGCAGCAGCGCAATACAATGTCAAAGATTACCGCACCCGTACAGAAGCCGTCCAACGGCGGATCATCCAAGGAAGAAGCCTCTGTAATTGTTGCATCCACAACAATTCTTGGACCCGAAAAGACCAAAACCGAACAATTAAAGCCGGTTTTGAAGTCCGAACCTGAAAAAGCCGTTGTGCTTGTTCCAGAGCCAGTCAAGGAAATGACCCTGATGGAAAAAATCCTCAAGGTCGAAAACCTTCAGCTTGTCGTTGAAAAACGGTCTAAGCTGGTTCAGACACGCAGCGAGCTGGAACGCTTCCAGACCTCTTCCAATGATTTCAATTGCTCCATGCGGCTGAATGATTCAGACGGAAACGTTTTCACCACCAGCTTTACCCCTGGCATCAAGAAAGTCATCGATTTCCTCAAGACATCATTCGATTCAAGCATCGCCGATGTAGAGAATAAGATCACGTTCTGACCCTTCGGTTCACCACCGGATTACGGCGTTCAGGCTCAGGCCTGAACGCTTTTTTTTGTGATCGTAAAACCAGGATTAAAACAGTGTCCTTTATTATACCTGTTTGCCATTGTAGTATTGCCAGATGAATTCACAGTATATACGACTTGGTCAGGCGCTTGACCTGATGGATCAGGTTGATGAGAACGGGAAAGCCGTTCCCTTCCAGATTAAGTTCGTCACTGCCAATCGTGGGTTGATGACAGGTGGAGAGATCTTGGAATTGAAGCATGCCTGTAAATGTGTCGGCAAACGAAATGGAAAACCGGTCTTTGACCGGCGAGTGAAGAGTCCTTCATCCTCCGATAACCGGGATTCAAAGGATCCCCGGCATTGGGTCAACTCCACACGGAACATCCTTCTTCCCAATGGCCAAGTACGAAAAGTTCATATCCGGCTGATCATAGAATTCAACGATAAAAAGGTCTGCTATTGATGAAAAACAAGGTTATCATTCACAACGATTTTGCGCTGTTGCCGGGAGCAAAAGCCATCGCCACAACCAAAGGATCCGATGACGCTGCAAAGACTATCCCTGTCATCCCAAAGGAATCTTCATCCGATCCCTGGTCACCCTGGGGGGATGATAACCTCTTTCCTCAGAATGTATTGACCGATCTGGAAAAGAACTCAATAGCCCTCCGTGCATTGGAGAAACGCAAAACGGTTCATTTCGGTCGTGGGATCCTGCCTTACCGGGAAATACCGAATCCCGCAAACACTCAAAATCCTACCCGTGAACGTGTCACGGATCCCGAAGTGATGGAGTTTTTCAAACTGAACCGGCTGAATCTCCAATGGATTGATTTGATCGGAAGTCTGGAGATCTTTGCCAACGGCTGGCTGGAATTCATCCTCAATAAGGGCAAAGACAAGATCAACAAAGTATACGTCAAGGATCCTGCCTACTCCCGCAATGGGAAGATGGACCCTAAATCTCCAAGAATCCCCTTTCTGTTTTATTCCGCTCAGTGGGCGGATGGCAATCCAAATGAAGATGATGGATCATTGGTTAAGATTCCCATGTTCCATCCGGATAAGTATGACGGCAGCAAATACAAGGATCCCAAATTCGCTTATCCTGTCTTTTACCGTTCTTTCAACAAGTCCTATTACCATCTCTCGGTCTGGAACGGGCTTCGCACCGGTGGGTGGATGGCCATCGCCAATATGGTACCTGAACTCAAGAAGGCGATCATGAAGAACCAGATGACCATCAAATACCATATTGAGATCCCCGATGATTACTTCAATAATCGGTATCCTTCACCGGATTTCACCAAGGAAGAGCGGGAAGCCAAAAAACTGACTGTCCTGGAGGAGATGAACAATTTCCTCTCAGATGTTGAGAATTCCGGTAAATCCTTTCTCACTTTCACGTTTTACAACAAGTTCAAGCAGGAGTATATCTCCGGCTGGAAGATCAACGTGATCGACAATAAGCTTAAGGATGATGCTTATTTACCGGATTCACAGGCAGCAAATTCTGAGATCCTGTTTGCCCTTGGTGTTGATCCCTGTCTGATAGGAGCCGGGATCCCCGGAGGAAAGCTGGGAGCTGGCAGCGGATCAGATAAGCGCGAGGCCTTCTGGATGCTGAACGCCGAAATGGGTGTTTACCGTCAAATCTCCCTGGAACCCCTCTATTTCATCCGGGATTTCAACGGCTGGTCGGAAGATATCCAGTTTGACTATGTGACAGTAGACACTTCACAAACCCAGGATCAGCACCCAACCAAGACAACCAAGAGAATAGATCAAAACCAGGAATAATGAGCCTCGTAACCGATATCTCCCAGGTCCGCTCCGCCAGTTCGATCAATGTCAGCAATACATTGACCGCATGGCAGCCATACCTTGATGAAGCTGAAATGACATTCATCAAGCCGGCAATTGGATCTACGTTGTTTTCCCTTTTTAACGAAAAGGCCCAAGCGGAACTTGAGGCTCCTTTTTTGGAAGCAATCCAATTGATCCGGATCCCGCTTGCTCTTTACGCTCTATACCTGGGCATCGATGAGTTCTCTGTCAGCATATCGAATCAGGGTATCCAGGTGATAGAGAATGATACGCACAAGGCCGCGCCTCAGTACAAGGTTCAGAACCTGAAGGAAACCTGGATGAGAAGGGCGCACACACTGTTGGATGTAGCCCTGGCACACTTGGAAGCGCACAAAGACCTTTTCCCCGGGTTCTCGCCCCTGGATCCGGACCTTTTTATCAAATCAGCTGCGGATTTCAACCAGTTTGTTGATATCCGATCCTCCAGAAGGGTTTTCCTGGCACTCAAACCAATTCTCTCTTCCATTGAGAAAAAATACATCAAACCCACGGTTTCAACAGCGTATTTCTTGAACCTCAAAGCAGCAGTCAAGGCTTCAACGCCTCTTTCAGAGGCAGACGGGACCATCATGGATCTCATTCAGCCGGCCCTGGCTCATCTTACAATCGCAAGGGCATTGCAGGATATCTCGATAGACATTCTCGACTGGGGGATTTTCGCAAATGCAGCCAGCACGTTCACCAACCTTTCGACCAAGCAGACATCCAACCGTGAAAGGATATCCGCTATGATAGAGGCCAACCAGAAAGACGGTGAAGCGGAACTCAAAGATCTGCAGGAGTATCTCGATCTCCATGCCACAGTGGAACTGTATCCGGACTATTTCAACTCGGATCGCTATGTAGGGGCATCCAATGCAAAAACGAGATCAGAATTTCCGAACTCGGCTTCTAACTCATTCTTCGTTGCATAAAACCCTGTAATCCTCTGGCCTATGTTTTCAGAATCCTCCTTCTCCTTTGCTGATGGCCTCTCGAAGCTGGCCGTTTTATTGATCTCTTATTTTGCTCCTGTCAAAGAGATCGTCCATGTCATGCTGATCTTTATCCTCATTGATTTCATATCCGGAGTGTGGGCTGCCAGAAAACGCAAGGAAACGCTGGAATCCCGCAAATTCAGAAAGACCTTGACCAAGTTCCTATGGTACACCGTCGCCCTGATCCTATCCTTTATGATGGAGAAGACCTTTAACCTCTCCTGGTCAAACCTCTCCGGAATTATCGGAGGCTTTATCTGCTTTATCGAACTCAAAAGCATCTTTGAGAATATCACTGTCATCACTGGAGAGCCGATCTTCATGAAGATCCTGCACATTATCCGAAAACGTGGATCCGATACTATGGGCGATCTTTCAGATCGTGAATCCCAGGATGATCATTCAACCTCTAAAACTGACCCCGATGGCTCACATTGAACATTTAATCCCCAAGATATTCCGCTGGGAAGGTGGGTGGTCAGATGATCCCTCTGACAAGGGAGGACAAACCAACATTGGAATTACCCTTGCAACCTGGAAGTGTTGCGGGTATGACAAGGACCATGACGGTGATATTGATTCCCAGGACCTGCGATTGATCACCCGGGGTGATGTGGTCAACCTTCTTAGGATTCATTACTGGAACCGGTGGAAAGCAGATCAGATAATGAATCAGTCTGTGGCCGACCTGTTGGTCGATTGGGTCTGGAACTCCGGGAAACACGGTATCATCATCCCCCAGCGGATCCTTTCGGTCAAAGCTGATGGCATTGTCGGAGAACAGACACTCCGTGCCGTTAATTCATCCGATCAATCGCATCTGTTCCATGTACTCAAAGAGTCCCGGAAATCCTTTTTCCTTGATATAGCGACAAAGGATCCTTCCCAAAAACGATTTCTCGCAGGCTGGCTCAACCGAATCAACGATTTTCAATTCTCTGTGTCATGAAAAATCTACTCATCATTTCGGTTTTCCTGATCGTGGCCGGATGCTCCGTTTCAAAGAAATTGCAGAATATTCCTTCAACGACTTTCTGGAAGATCCAGCACGATACAGTCTATATCCCAAGGGATACCACTTTCATCCTACCGGCAGACAGTTGCCTGATCCAGGCGTTGATTGAGTGTGACAGTACGGGTCTGGCCCGGATCTCCGAGATCCTTCGCCTAAAGAACGGAATTCGTGTAAACCAGCAGATCGCGATGAAAGACAACATCCTGATTGTTCAGGCTTTTGTCGATACCGCCTCCATCGTTGCCCGATGGATGGAACGGCAGATAACGGTTAAGGAAGAGAAGATCGTCACAGTAGAAAAACCGGTAAACTATATCAAAGGATCTCAATGGTTCTTTATCTATTGCGGGTATCTCTTTTGTTTTATCGCCGCTGCAGCACTAGTTATATTAATCATCCGGATATGGGTTAAAAAGATTCCGCTATGAATCGGGTGAAGATTGACAGCATTTCAAGAAATATACCTTCCTCGTGGGATGAGCTGACCAAAAATCAGTTGATTTTTATCTCCGGAATGCTTCGTAAAGGCTTGTCTGTGGTTGATTTCAAAGTCATTACCTTATTTGACTTCCTTTCAATCAAAATGAAAGTTTTCAAACGAATCAACTCAGAAGATGCCTTGTGCCTTTGCAAAACATTGGATTTCCTTCTTTCAGAAGTCACCCTGACCCGTAACCTCATTCCCATAATCCGTTCAGGCCTTTCCAGATTATACGGACCCACCGATGGTTTGCTCTATTGCACCTTCGGTGAGTTCACTCAGGCGCATACCCGGTTTGAACAGTATGTGGAGACAAAAAGCAGCTCTGCACTTGACGAACTCGTTGCCATTCTGTACCGGCCGAAAAAGTTCGGCTGGTTCATGCGGAAGTATTTCACCGATTCTCCTGATCCCCGGGTCAGATTCAAAGAACGTTCATTCAAACGACGGATCCGGAAGATACAAAAGGTGGACCTTCTAGTAAAGTACTCCGTGTTTCTTTTTTTCTCAGGTTGCCTGAATTCACTGCCAAAGCAGTTTCCCAATGTGTACCGCAAGAAAGAAGATACCGCTTCATCCGCAGGAGGGTGGATCTCACTGATCATCTCCCTGGCCGATGGAAAGACAGATAACACGAGTATCGACCTGGTTGTGAATTCTAACCTGTACAATGTGTTCCTTGGCCTGGAACAGAAGTCAATCGAATATTTCGAATACCTGGATAAAATCGAACGGAAATGAAAAGTTTGAACGTGATCTCCTATGTGCAGTATTTTAAAAGTATTGCCTCACTTCATAAATCCATCAAGGGATTTTACATCATGGATATTAACGAGGTACTGGAAGACCTTCGCGGCGATTTGAAATACCCTGCCTTGGTCCTAAACTCTGTTTCCGGCTTTGTTTCAAAAAACACAAACCGGGATAATATCCTCAATACCGTAAAATCCGGATTTCTGATCATCGATCACCTGAATGAGATAAGTGATTTTGCCGGCGAGATCTGTATCCTGGGTAATACCTTCGACATCGGACAAGCTATCCTGGCTAAAATTATCCATGATTGCTCTTTGGACTCCTCTCCGTTAGTTGGTATTGATATTGATTCCATCAAGTACGAGATGATGGACGGGATCTTTGACAACGACTACGGATTCCTTTTCACCTTCGATCTATGCAATCAGATCATGGACCTTTCCTTCGACCCGACCTTCTGGCTTACCCAGCCAAAATCAGGTATGTCGGGCTTCTGATCCCTTTTCTGTCCTTTTTTCTCCCCACAACCGGGATTTCCTTTGCAGTATGAAACTGGAACCCGGTACAAAGTTCACCCAATCGGAGATCGCCGATGCCTGGGCGAAGATCACCATCCGTCGATGGAGAAAGAAGATCAGGACCCTGAAAATCGGTGAGACAAACTCTCTGTACGATTCGTTTGTCCGGGATGTGATCGGATCGGCAAACGGAGATTTGATCAAGATCGATTTTGCCTTTAAGTACTACGGCAAATTCGTGGACATGGGAGTTGGGAAAGGAACCAAAATCTCCGGGGTCAAAGAAAGCAAGACCTCCCGTAGGCTGGAAGGAAGGATGCTTGGTAACCGCCGCAGAGCAAAGAAATGGTACTCCAAAACGTTTCACGCGGAGACAATGAGACTCAGGGAGATCCTGGTGGAGCATTACGCCGAGATGGGATCCCTGACCATCATTGAAAATATTGACGATAACTCCCACAGTAAATAACATGGCTAGTAACAAGGAAACCGCCAGGGCAACAGTTATTCTGAATGGTCAGCAGGCCAATGCCACTCTCAAAGAGATCGAAGCATCCGCAAGGGCCCTGAATGCCGAGCTTCGGAAAATGCCCGTCAACTCCAAACAGTTTGAGGAAAAGACAAAGGATTTCACCAGGGTAAAACAACGCCTGGCTGATGTCCGGGGAGAGATCAACGGTACCGAAAGCGCAATGTCCAAGTTTGCCACTGGCGCGAACAAGTACTTCCAGGCAATTACCCTTGTCGCTGCCGCTTTCGTGGGTGTGGGAGCAGCCATCAAAGGAATGATCGACGGAAGCGCCAAGCTTTCGGATGCTTTTGCAGATATTCAGAAAACTTCAGGTCTGAGTGCAAAAGAGGTGAAGGAACTCTCCTCTTCCCTGGGAAAACTCAATACCCGGTCTGCAAAGAAAGAACTGTTGGAACTTGGATATGTCGCCGGTAAACTGGGCTATACCTCGAAAGCCGATATCCTGGGCTTCGTGAAAGCAGCCGATCAGATCAATGTCGCCCTGGCAAAGGATATCGGTGGCAATGCCGAAGAAGCCATCCGTCAACTGGGTAAACTGACTGATACCTTCAAAATAAAACAGGAATTCGGGATTGAACAGGCTCTGCTTAAGACCGGTAGCGCGATCAACGCTCTTGGCGCCGCATCAACGGCAAATGAAGGATATATGGTCGAATTCACCAAACGCATCGGTGGTATCGCTCCCCAGGCGGGGATCTCTATTGCCAACATACTCGGGCTGGGCGCAACACTCGATCAATTAGGGCAATCCTCCGAAATGTCAGCTACCGCCCTAAGCCAGTTGATCGTTAAAATGTTCCGCAACACGTCTGAGTACGCCAAAATTGCCGAGCTGGATGTCGGTGAATTCTCATCGGTTCTTAAAAAAGACGCCAATGAAGCCCTGATCATGTTCCTGGGAGGACTGCAAAAGAACAAAGGTGGACTTCAGGAACTCTCCGAGAAGTTCAAAGACCTGGGAATTGACGGGAGCCGGGCAATCGGAGTGATCGGTGCCCTCTCCAATAATATCGAGGTACTTCGGCAGTCGCAGCAGCTCTCCAACAGCGAATTTGAGAAAGGTACTTCGCTGACCAACGAGTTCAACGTGAAGAACGATAACATGGCCGGCAACCTGGAGAAGGTTGAGAAATGGATGCGCAAGTTGTTTGTCAATTCAGCGATCATGACGGGTCTTGGCAAAATCGTGAAATCTTTTGCCGACTGGGTTGCAATCCCCGTTTCCCGGGTCATGCAGGATGAATATACACAGGTCAATGTGTTGGCTTCTAAACTGAGTGAAGCCAACCTGAGGGCAGAAGATCGGAACAAGTTGTATGAAGAGCTGATCGGACTGGCTCCAACTGTGCTGGAAGGAATAGACAAGGAAAATATTTCAGTCACCCGGCTCAAAGACAACCTTCGGTTGTTTAACCAGGAGATGATCAACAAGATCATCCTTCAGAAAAAAGACGAGCAGATCGTCAAATGGCAGGAGACTGCGGCAGAGAAGCGTGAAGAGAGGGTGAATCAGGAGATGTCGCTCCGCAAAGAACTATCTGAAGTCATTAAGAAAGCGAATGAACAAAGCTCGGTCGATGGACAGAACTTGCAGGAGATCTATATGAGCCAGGTTCTCTCTATTGAGCAGAAACGTGATCAGATCATTGGTTATATCGAGAGTCACGCCGGGGTGGATGACCGTCTGGCCATGCGACTGAAGACCGGAACCATGATTTTTAGGGACTATGCAGCCGAAGAAGCTGCAGCCCTGGCAGAGATCGAGCGGCTATTGGGAGAAAAAGATGATCTCTCTGCCTCTCTTGGTCTGAATAAACCGGACTTCAGACAACCCCAATCGCCTGGATCAACCGATCCTGCAGATCCCGCCGGTGGTCTTACCCCCGGGATGTCTGACGAAGAACTGCGTAAAGCAAAGGAGTATGCAGAGTACCTAAAGAAGATCACCCTTGAACTTCAACAGGCAAGAGCCCGCGCAAGGGAAGATGAACTGCAGCGGGAACTGGAACTGGTTGATGCCAACCTGGAGGAAGAGCTGTCCAAGATTACCGGTCATACCCAGGTAGAAGAAGATCTTCGGGTTGCATTGCGCGAAGGGGCGGAACTAAAGAAAACCGAGATCCGTCAGAAGTATCTTTCTAAGGAACAGGACCAGGAGTTTAAACTTCAAAAAGAACTCCTTGAAGCCAAACTCGATGCCGAGAATGAATACTCCCAGCAGTATATCATGCTCAAGCTTGAATTGCTCCGCCTGGAAATGGAGCATGAGCTTCAAAATACGGAGTTGACCGAGCAGCAACGGCAGCTGATCATCAAGGCCTATCGGACCAAAAAGCAAACCACAGTTGAAGATTTTGATATAAAAGTCGACCTCAGGCAAACAAATTTTGAGGATGAGCTGAATCGGTTAAAGATCCAGAGCGAAGAGGATCTTAAAAACCGCAAACTTCAGATCTACCTTGAGGTCCGGGATAAATACCGGGATATCCTCTCTACCTATGTCGAAGATGAAGCCAAAACCAACGAGATCCGCGCTCAGATGGCCGAGGAGCTTGCCGAGCGTCAAAAGCAGGCTCAGAAAGATGCAGCCGTTGCCATGGCAAATTCTATCATGGATTTTGTCAGTAGTGCAGCATCCGCTTTTTCGTCACTGGTATCCACGATAAACGAGTCGGAGAACGCCCAATTGCAGGCAGATCAGGCAGCCAATGACAAGAAGAAAGAGAACCTGAAAGCCAGGCTGGATGCCGGGTTGATCTCCCAATCCCAGTATGATCGTTCTCTTACTAAGATGGACCAGGAGCTGGATCAGAAGAAACGCAAACTTCAGCATGATCAGGCGGTCAGGGCAAAAGAACTGGCTCTGGTGAATGCGATCATCAATGTCGCTCAGGGTGTCACTGCCGCTTTTACAGCCGGACCCATCATCGGGATTGTACTGGGAGCGCTCACAGCCGCTCTGGGAGTAATACAGATCGGCTATATCCTGAACAGCAAAGTTCCGGAAGCGGCCACCGGCAGATACAATGTCATTGGAGAAGAGAGTGGGCGGAGGTTCTCCAACGTACCGCTGGAAGAAAATCCGCAGACCGGGTTTGTTTCATCGCCCCTGCTGATCGGTGAGACCGGTGAGGAGATGGTCATTGATCCCGCCACAACGAAAAACCTCAGGATGAACTATCCTCAGGTCATCCAGGCCATTCAGTACGCGCGTGTGCCCCAGGCGGCTTCGGGCAGGTACGTTGAAACCACCACCGCGGAAACGCCGGGATTCTTTATTGATCCTGAACTCACTTCTACCTTGAAGAAATTCAACGAACATGTCGAGAGAGGTATCCAGGCATATATCTCTTACGATCATTTGCGAAATGTCAACGATACCATGACCGAAATTGAAAGCAGTGTTTCCAATTCCTAACCATACTCTGATATGCTCTCCATCGAAGTGAACGGGATCCCTTTGGATCTTCCAAAGGATTTCTCAGCGACATTGAACCTGAAGTCTCCTCTTTTTAACTCCATCGGTGACTATTCCTTCCCGTTCAAACTGCCCGCTACTCCCCGAAATGTCGATCTGTTGAACTGGACCCACAGGGTCGAGTCAAACCGGGACCCCTGGAATTACATAGCCGGCAAACTACTTTTTAATGGTGAATCCCTTTTTGAAGGGACCATCCGTATCAAAAAAGCCGGCAGGGATTCGTATGAAGGATCGCTTTTCATTGAAAAAGGAAATTTCAACTGGGAGATCAAGGATAAGCTTCTTACAGATGTGGACTTTGGCAGTATCGTGTTTGAGAACGATCAACAGGTGCTCACCTATCTGAACTCTACCCTTGATCGCCTGTATCCGTTGGAACCGATCGCCTGTCCGGAGATCTTCAACGAGTTTTATTTTGACCCGCCGACCGAGGATCCAGGGCAGATGTCCTATAACTACATGAGCCGGGAAAACGGAATGCTCAGTCTGTACACTGCCCTGAATAACAGGACCCTTCTGGTGCCGAGCCTGTATCTTAAAGTGGTACTCGATAAGGTGGCCCAGGCCCATGGGTACACGATTGAAGATGAATTCTTCGACTGCAGCGAATCGTTGCGTCAACTGGCGTTTTACTCTTCCTACTCCATCAACTTCCGTTTCTGGTTCATTACCACTATCTATTTTAACCTCCTATTGCCCAAGGTCAAGATCAGCAAGCTGATTACGGACATTGAAAAGATGTTCAACTGCAGCTTCCTTGTGAATACCAAGTCCCGTGTTATCAGGATCGTTTCCCGGAAAGAAGTTCTCAATTGCCCCGACTACATTGAATTCTCGTCCAATATCACCGCTTTTACCGTAGAACCGGAAACGCCCAAAGAGGGCATGGTTTTCACTATGGAAACTGATGAAGGAGATAAAGTCTTTGAAGAGAAACTTGAAAGCCAGAAAACGACTCTGGAGCAGATCCGCGGATCCGTTGAACGGTTTGAAGATCTCCCGTTGATGCCAATTGGCGAGCTGGGCGAGATCCGCTATGTGATCGAAGAGGATCGATGGTACCAGTACAATGTCGTAAACTGGATGATTGGCTGGCGAGTGATCGATCTGTCCCACCTGCTGCAGACAAGGTTCATCTACAAAAAAAACATTGAAGCCAATAAAGTAGAGACCGGTCTGAGTTCCCTGGTTGAAAAAACCTTTTCAGTCTATTGTGGCAATCTGAGTGACGACTTCAGAAAAACAAAGCCAAGGCTGTTTTTCATCCGCAGGATCCAACTCTTTGGAGAGAAGTTTACCCATACCTGGGCGATGAACTACAGTTCAGATACTTCTCTTTTCTGGGGCGGTGCAAACGGCCTGTTTGCAAAATACTGGAAAGAGTGGATCGATTGGGAGTTCTACGGCCGCAAGAAGGTGGCCTTCTCTAAACAGATGAACCACATCGAGATCAAGGATTTTGACTTTACAAGAAAGGTCATGATTAACGGCACCCGGTACATGGTGAGTGAACTTCAGGTCGTTCTGCAACTCGATTCCATTAAAACAGCTAACCTCAAAGGGTATTCATGCCCTTGATCCCTTGTCCTTTTTTTTTACTCCCCCTCATGATACTATTGCACCATGGTTACGATCAATGACACGCCTGCAAAAACATCTTTCTCCGGGAATCCCATGATCTACCGGGTGGATTCCAATAACTTTTATACACGCAGTGGTACAAAAGCTTGGATGTGGATGTCTTTTGACGGTATCGATACCGTAAGCGGTCATTCATTCAATCTCTTCTACGATGGGAAGGATCATGTGTTTACTTCCATTAATTATCCCGGGTACTCTGGATTCGGTATCCCTACAGCAGATCCTTCGTGGAATCATAACCAGTATGCAGCGGCCGTTCACGCCTGCCTGATCGCAAATTACGATCTGCGGCAGCATTATACTGTCGAACTCCATGAAGAATCGGAATTTAGCAGGGTCATCCACATCTCGGCCAAAGAGAAAGGGGCTAGGTGGACGATCGAGCTGAAGGATGTCACAGTTATACACCTTACCCAATCTGGAACAGTAGCCGGTGAAGACCGCGAGTTGCAAAACAACTTTGGGGTCATTGCCTCCCTCTGGGATCTTGAGAGCAACCTTTTCGGAGAAGATCTTAAAGGAGTTAACTCGGATGGCAAGGTCAGTTTCGACGTCTCAGATTATTTCAAGGCGCAGTTTGAAAACCGTATTGCTTCGGATCCCATTCCCCGGTTCCGGTTTCCGGACTCGGGCAATGACCTGTTTGTGGAACATCCTTCGTTCGTGTTGCCCTACATCGGCTGCTTCGCGGAAAGGTACGAAGGAACGGTCAAGAAATACTCCTTCGATCAGATCCGCTACTGCATCAATGGCGGCCTGAGCAGGGAATCCGTGATTTACTATAATCTCCTGGGATCGGATTATTTCTCAGTAAGCGATAACAAGTTTCGTTTCCTGGCCACTTCCCCTTCAGAGAAAGTGACCGGAAAATTTCAAGTGGAGAAACTCTACTTTTATTTTGCTCAGGACCTTCTGCAGTTCCATTACCGGCTGGCAGTAAAGGTCTGGTTTGCCGATTCTACAACCGAATCATTCTATGCTACCGATACGTTCCTGACAAGCGAAAAGATCGTTGTGGAATGTCTGGTCGGTTATACCAGGCTGAACCTTGGGAATGTCGACCCCTCCAAAGAGGTTGCCAAATGGGACATCTGGCTGGAAGACCATGACGGACAGTCCATCTCGGAGGTTCGCTCATTCATCCTGGACTCTTCGGTGAGAGAGTATGAACGGACATTCCTCTTTCGGAACTCCTTCGGCTGCTATGAACTGGCCCGTTTTATCGGAGAAGGAGAGTTCACAATTGAGAACAAGCGCACTTCCATTACCAGCCAGAACTTTGACTCTTATTCTTATTTCAATGCTCCCAATAAGACCTACGAAGCCTGGGAGATACAGAAACGACTGGCAAATTCAGGATGGATCAGCAAAGAGCAGCATGATGCCTGTCGGGATCTTCTTCTCTCGACAGAGTGCTATGAGATCCTGGATGACCTTCTGTTTCCCGTGGTCATTACCACCACCCGGGTAAAGTCTTTCGAGAAAGATGGAGAGTACCTGTTCAACATCGAAGTAGAGTATGAACGTGCCTACAATGACCAATTCTATACCGCTAATTTCAAACCCGCCAGCATGATATCAACTGAAGATCTGACCCAGGGCGTTGGGATCATCTTTGAGGCTTCGGAAGAAGTGACCTATTTCGGCTACCCGAAATTCGGCACCACATCGGAATCGGACGCCACCTGGAGAATCAAGAAGATCGAAAAGACCCTGGTTTCCGGAAAGCCGAAATATATTGTCAAATGGGCCGGTGGAGACCTCAGTTACGATAACATCTTCGCCAATTGTGAATCCCTGGTCTATGCCTTTTTAAGCTCCTGACATGAAAAAGAAATTCAATCCATTCACCCAGAATTTCGATTTGATCCCCTTTGAGACCTATTCAAAGGCGACAGACCCCACCCCTGGTGATGATTCCCAGTATGGGTTTGCGGTGGGGGATGAATGGACGAATTACGTATCAAAGGCCATATTCAAATGCATTGACAACGCAGCCGGCGCAGCCGTCTGGTTCAACTTCGTTGATGCATCGGCGGTCGATAAGAACAAGACCTTTCAATTTGTCAATCAGACCCAGAAAGTCATTGTCCACAACTTTGGGAAGTACCCGTCGGTCACGGTTGTTGACCAAACCGGAGAGGAGATCGAAGTGGAAGTGATCTATGATTCCATCAACCAATGCACCATAAATCTGAACACGGCATCCAGCGGAGTAATCATTCTTAACTAAACCAATCATTTTATCATGTCCAAAAAGTTCTTAACCCCGATTGATCTGAATAAAAACGAGCTTCAATATGCCGTGATTCAGAACCTCGCTTCCGCTCCGGGATCTCCGGTTTCCGGTCAGAAGTATTTCAACACAACCGACCATTGTGAGTATTATTACAATGGTACCGTTTGGGTAAAACAAGAAGCTGCTCCGTCAGTACCTACCATTCCAACGGTTGTCAATATTGGCACCGCGGGCGTGGGAATCTTTAAAGAAACTGTTTCCAACGAAACAAGGTTGAAGAAGGTCAAAGCCGGAAGTTCAAAGATTACCGTTACGGCTTCCGCTTCCGATGAAGTCGAAATCGATGTTGTTCCCGCTCAGATCTCTCACACAGGTCTGGCCGATAAAGGGACCAATACCCATGCCAATATCGACACTCACATTGCCAGCTCCTCGAATCCTCACTCTGTCACCAAAGCACAGGTGGGCCTCGGTAATGTTGACAATATTCAGCAGATGCCATTGTCATACCTGGATATCGATGGTGGTCTGGTGGCCAACTCAGATGTCAAGGTTGCTTCGCAAAAGGCAGTCAAAACATACGTGGATGGTCAAATCACCACCATAAGCGGAACAATCTCAGGGAATGCCACAACGATGAATAACCACATCGCAAATACCAGCAACCCTCACTCCGTTACTAAAGCTCAGGTTGGTCTTGGAAGCGTGGACAATGTTCAGCAGATGCCATTGGCGTACCTGGATATTTCAGGGACCCTGGCTGCAAATTCTGACACCAAGGTTCCTTCTCAGAAGGCAGTTAAAACCTATGTTGATGGTCAGATCACCACGGTCAATGGTACGATCTCCACGCTCAGCGGAACGGTGTCGACCAACGCCGGGACCATGAACGCCCACATCTCCAATACCAGCAATCCTCACACTGTCACCAAAACCCAGGTGGGTCTTGGCAACGTGGACAACATTCAGCAGATGCCATTGTCCTACCTGGATACCTCTGGTACGCTTGCTGCAAATTCTGATACGAAAGTTGCCAGCCAGAAGGCAACCAAGACTTATGTTGATAACGCAGTTTCAACAATCAACTCAACCATTGCAGGTGGGTTGGTTTATAAAGGAAGTCTTGTCGGCAATCAGACTCTTGCCGCTCAGGGGATCACAACAATCACAAAGGGCTGGTTTTGGAAGGTTTCAGTAGCCGGTTCAACAACCGGGATCACCACCCCATCGAGCAGTTCATTATCCATTGGCGATATGGTTATTGCAAATCAGGATAGCGGCACGCCAACAGCAGGGATGTTTGATGGAGTTGACAACTCTGAATCTGCAGATCTTGTCAAGCTTGATGCCACTCAAACCCTGACCAACAAAACCATCAATGCTGATAATAACACAATCTCCAACCTGGAAACGGATAACTTTAAATCCGGTGTTCTTCTCACCAACATCGCCTCCGGCGCTTCCAATACGACCATCGGATCGGCCCTTGCCTGCAAAACGTACACCGATAACCAGGTGGCCACCAAAGGAAAGAAGTATGTCGGCACCATCACCGCTGCAGCTTCCGGAACAATTGTGGTTGCAACCCATGGTTGCGGAACCTCGAGTATTGCCCGGGTATATACAACAAGTGCAGGAACCCGGACAGAGGTGGAAGTGGATATCACCATCAATGCCTCGGGAGATGTAGCCTGGACTTCTGCTTCAACCATCACGGGAGAAATCGTAATCGTTGGATAATTAACCGTAAGATTCTGAATAACTGCAATGGCAAAAAGTTTCAAAACAGCGATTGATCTAAGTAAGAACGAACTGCAAAATGCAGTTATTCAGAATCTTTCTTCTGCTCCTTCGTCTCCTGTAAAAGGACAGAAATACTTCAACTCGACGGATAATATCGAGTATTACTACAACGGTACTGCCTGGGTTCCCTGTTCCTACTCTCTGACCATCAATAATAATGGAGACAACCGGGTTCTTACTGCAAATAATACAATTTTCAGCCTTGAAGCTGAAGCCAACCTGACGTTTGACGGAACCACGTTAAAAGTTGGTTCCCTTACTACCCTTGCCAGTGGAAATATCGGCATCAATATTGGTGGAAATACCCCTATCGCTCACCTTGATATGTGTGGTTCAATCTGGCAAAGTGGAGCAAGCAGTATTATTCTCTCAGATGCCAGGGCAACCAATTCTCAGAAATGGAGAATTTATCGTGATGTTTCTACTCATAGATTCGCGATCACCTGGGTTGATTCTGCCGTAAACCTTTCAGAGGTAATTGGGATTGACTACACAACCAAAGCGATTCGGTTCAATAATGTCTATACGTTCCCAATTTCCATCGGATCCGTAGGTCAATCCTTAAGAGTACCATCTTCCGGTTCGACCCTGGAATGGTTCACCCCCGCAGGAGGTGGGATCGCTTCCCTTGGAGGGCAGTCAGGATCTTCCCAAACCTTCGGAAACGACACGAATGTTACTATCAGTTCTGCCTCCAATGTTCATACACTTGGCTGGAATGGCCAGCTTTCAGTTGCAAGAGGTGGCACCGGTTTGTCAACTGTGGCCGCCGGCAGCTTTCTTTCCGGTAACGGAACCAGCGCTCTTGGTGTGAGATCTGCTTCTCAGGTTCTGAGTGATATTGGAGCCATGACTGCCGATTGGTCGAATCCAGGATCAGACCATTCCTATAAAGGAGCCAAGAGAAATATGCAATGTGGTGCAACGACTATGAATTTTGGCGATGTTGGTTATCTCTCAGGTTTCGGTAAGGTTGAAATGACAGATGCCAGTTCTGAATCTACAACAGGTGCATTGGTAATGGCAACTTCTACCGTTACATCAAACAACTATGCTGATTTTCTTATTCTTGGAGTTGTCAGAGATGATTCATGGAGTTGGAATTTCGGAGGAAAAATATACATTTCCACCTTTGGTTCTACGGGTAATACATTGTCACAAGAAATTCCCAAAGCAACCAATGAAGTAGTCCAGCACGTCGGTTTCGCTTTAAGTGCAACCGTTATCATTTTCAGACCCGAATTTACAAGTATAGTTCTCAAATAATGGCGGCACCATTTATTAATACTTTAAGCCTTGTTGCTGATACTAATATTGGAAGTGCCTTAGGTATAAGCATTGATTCAATTGGTACTTTAAATGGTTGCTTGTTTGATCTGGTTCCTGTTCCAGATTTACTCGTTCAGATATCGTTAGCTGATGGAAGCTGGCAGGAACCTGAAACACCGGCTGGTTGGCAACATTTCCATAGAGATCAGTCAAGGATCGGCTTAGTTGATAGTAATGATAACCCTCTTGATTGGTTGCTCCTGCGTGATGATATATGTCAGGGATCCCAGGAAGGCGAATTTACTGATGCTGATCTCTATCCTGATGTTTGCGAAATCCAGATGAATACGGAATATCAAGCAGCTCGTACCTATACTATATCCGGTCTTGATGATACAAAATCCTACAATTTTGAGTTCTGGTCAGGCTTACAGGCTGCCGCAAGACCCTGGGAATCCAACTTTGGACGAACTCAATGGACGATTGAAGGCTTTAATCCTGTTTCAATTCAACATAAAAGTTACACAGGATCCCCCGTAAGGATTGATGGAGTGTATCCTCAGGGTGGATCAATTGATATTCTGTGTGTAGCCACAACAGGAGCTACATATTATTATTTCAACGTATTGGTAATTCGACAATTCACACCATAAACACGTTAAAACCCCAATCTGATGGACAAAATCACAATTTCAAACAGTCGCTTGCTTGATTTCAACCAAGCTCTTGAAGCAGTTAAAAACTTCAAAGGAGCCAAATTCGGTTATGCTATATCTAGATCCTTAAGAAGCATTGATCCATTTGTAAAATCTTTGCTTGATGCCTCAAGGTATTCAGCAGAATTCTCTGAGTTCCTGCAGGCAAGGGAAGAACTTGGATTACCTTTTGCAGTCACTTCCGATGGCAATCCGCTGTATGACATCTACAAAGGGGAATTGTTCCTTCAGATTATTCCGGAACATTCTGCGTCATTCATTAAGAAGTACGAATCTCTGAAGAAAAAATATGCCAAAGCGATTCAGGATAATGAGACTCAGCAGAGAGAATACCAGGATCTGTTGAAACAAGAGGTTTCGATAGATGTGTTCGCAATCGATATTGACTTACTCCCCGAAGATATTTCGTTCGGCCAGGCTTTCCGTCTACTCCCGATGATTCAATCAAAGGTGATTGATCCTCTAATCCCTTGCTCATTTCCTAACAACGTTATTTTGAATTTTCCTTCCCAGTTTCTTCGAAATTTCGCCGGAGTAACAAACCGTGGATTTATCCTGGGGATGCTTGAAAACTTCCGAATCCTTGATCGGTCCTTTTTGGAACTACAAAAAGCTAAAACCGCAAGGGATTACAATGACCTATATGAAGATGGGAGAGTAGCCCTATGCGAAAAGTTTGCTGATCGGAATGAATA
>Ga0208045_1000363_pt1 | contig 19721 bp, 21 predicted proteins | sample PL_2010_200m_FD_184160 | JGI IMG/M metagenome (GOLD analysis project Ga0208045, IMG submission 184160) | Freshwater microbial communities from Powell Lake, British Columbia, Canada to study Microbial Dark Matter (Phase II) - PL_2010_200m... | ecosystem: Environmental > Aquatic > Freshwater >...
TTCTTAAACTGCTCTTGCAACTTGTCAAAATCCAGATTCCCCAAATCAAGAATACGTCCTGCTTTATATTCACCGCGCTTGTCGGAAACGTGCCTTGCTGTAACCTTGACCGACCTATCAAGAAGATCGGAAATCTGCTCAAGGACATCGGAAATATCAACCGTTGGTGAAATTGAAGCAAGCTTCTCTGCCAACACCTGTAATAATTTGACTATCGGCTGAAATTCGCTTGCGGAAACATCCGGAAGAATTGCCCGGTAGGTGTTTTGAATATAAGCGTTCTTATCACGGAACTGCGCAGGCCGCTCATCATTCTCCAGAATACACTCAACCGCATCATCTATCAAACCAACACATTCCAAGCCTTCTGCAGTCATAATTTTGGGCAAAGAAATATCCCACTCATCACATAGCTCCACCATCTCTTGAATATCTTTGCGAAGCTGTGCGATAAGTTCTGATTTCTCAACAATCGGTGTATCAACCCCACCGTCGGCAGTCGGTGCCGCGTAGATAGCCAGTGCTTTATTCAAGTTATGCAGAACGCCAATATAATCAACGATCAACCCGACTGTCTTATATTCGCCAAATACACGATTGACTCGCGCAATGGTTTGCATCAAGGTGTGATTCTTCATTGGTTTATCGAGGTAAATCGTAGAACATGACGGCACATCAAATCCCGTCATCCACATAGCACAGACAAATACGATACGCAGACGATCATCTGGATCCTTGAACTTTTCGTCCAAGTCCTCTTTATTCATTCGTTTACGATGCGGAATAATGTCAACGCCTTTGGCTTTTAGATCCTCAATTTCATTCTGTGACTGCGACACGACCACCGCCATATCGGTTTGATTCATATAGATAAGCTTATCGCCAAGCTCATCCTTCTCGACATCAGTCGCCTTCTCGTAATCCTTCTGCAGTTTAACGGCGTATTCATCCCAAAACCGCTTAACCTTGTTATACATTTTAACAGCGGTAGCTTTATCAATGGAAACCACCATCGCCTTGCCCATGAAACCACGGTTCATAAAATGAACTACGATATCCTGCGCTACGTCATCAAGTCGATCTTCTGTGGTGATAAGCTGATATTCCTTGGAAAACTCTCGTTCAAATTTACGTTGCTCGGCCTCGTCAAGCTCTGCATCTTCCAATATCTGCTGAATATCCTCATTTAAACTTAAATTCACAAGTTGAACTTTTGGTTTACGGTTCTCATAAAAGAGCCGGACAGTTGCCTTGTCATCCACTGCCTGTTTGAAGTTATAAACGCTAACATAATCGCCAAAGACCTCTTTGGTTTTCTCTTCACCGGAGATCAGGGGTGTACCGGTAAAGCCGATAAACCCAGCCTTCGGTAAGGCATTCCGCATATTCAAAGCGAAAGTGTCGTACTGAGTTCTGTGCGCCTCATCGGTCATTACGATGATATCCTGACGATTAGAGATAACTGGATGTGGCTTGCCTTTCTCCGTTCTGAACTTTTGAATCGTAGTAAATACATACCGATGATCTTCGGTTAGAAGCTGAACCAAATCAGCTCCCGACTCCGCCCGCTCCTGCTTACCTTTTATGGCTCCGCATCGGACAAAGTTTTTATAAATTTGATCGTCTAAATCCGTACGGTCTGTCACTACAACGAAAGTCCAATTCCCGGGTACTTTGCGTAATATCTTCTGAGAAAAGAAAATCATAGAGATCGACTTGCCTGATCCTTGCGTATGCCAGAAAACACCCAGCCGCCCCTGATTCTCCTTCGTTGAATGAAAGGCACGGATAGCATTTTCAACGCCCAGATATTGATGATTCTTGGCAAATACCTTTATAGGCCCGTTCTTCTCTTCCTTAAACACCACGTAGTTTTCAACCAAATCTAATAGCCGATCACGCGCACCAATGCCTCTGATTATCGTCTCAAGAGATACTATCCCCTTTTCGCCTTCGCTATTGATACGCTTCCACTCACCAAAATGATCCCATTCAGCCGATAGAGTCCCGACCCGGCTTTTGCTTCCATTAGACAAGAGAATCAATCCGTTAAACCAAAACACCTGCGGGATTGCAGTTTTATAGTCCCTTAAGTTATCATCAAAAGCCTTCTTGAGATTTTTATGCGATGCCTTAAGCTCAATAAAAAGAAGCGGGATTCCATTAACAAATCCGATGAGGTCTGCTCTGCGAGTATACATTTCGCCAGTGATCCAAAACTGCGAAGCAAGAAAAAAATCATTATTATCAATGTCGACCCAATCGATAACCTTGACCCTTTCTGATACCTGCTCATGTCTATCATTCAGATATGAAACCGAAATCCCGTTTTTAAGAAGCTCATAAACCTCACGATTCGCCGCAACCATGCTCATCAAACTACGATCGGCAGTTAATATTTTTATAGCCTCATCGATTGCCGTAGCAGAAACATCAGGATTAAGATCCCTCAGTATAGGTTTGAGCTTGGAAACTATAACGACATCTGCCTTCGTTTCACGACCAAGCGAACTCCTCCCCTTTTCATCAAATTCATGGAAGCAATTTTGAACCGACCATTTCAGCTGATCGAATAATTCGATTGCCGGTTTCTCTACCAAAGAATCTTCTGAATATTTATTGTCTTTAGGTGCCATCCACTTGCTCCCTCATTGCAATATCCTTTTCAGAAATAACAACATCTCCTGATAAAAGCCTTGGTAATAATGTTTCCCAAGTATTTCGCAAATTGTCATTCTTTAAACTCAACAACCGCCTATGGTTTAATATAGGCATTATTATTCCTTGAAAAGAATCTAGAATTCCTTTTTCAGGGACAAGACAAGGCAGAGAATACGCTTGATTCCGGTTTAAACCCGGAACAGCGGCATCATTATTTATAAAATTCATACTCTGCAAATGATAATAAATGTATGACAAATTTAATTCGGTCAAGACATAAAAAACAGTATCAATTGGAAAAAAATTTGTATCCGACCAAAAAACTGATCCTACGTTCCCTTTTCTACCGACAATTATTCCGGGACCATCAACCAAACGGCGATTGTGGTATCCGATGATACCGCTCGAACCATATACAGGCACATCACCATTTTTTCGGTCCTCGGATTTCAGTGCCTTGCCATAAGCCAATTCAAGTACATCCCCTAACCGCTTCACCATCCACCCTGCAGGAACCTTCCCCATGGCAGAATCAATAAACTTGACCTTTGCATGCCCCGGGAAACGAAAATTGACAAACCATTCGCGATAAATCCTTTGCGCTGTTTCATCTAAAATTTGAATGCGACGTGTATTATTCTCGACAAGATCATCGTATTGAGATAGGATCGCAACTATCTTTTTCTGTTCAGCAATCCCGGGCAATAAGATCTCGATCTCATTAAGTTTGTAAATCCCAAGTTTGGGCTGAGCCGCACCCGCGGCATAAGACTTCATTTGGTGTTGAGCTTCCCGTCTGAGCAAGCTATATTTCAAAAACAATCTATCGCATTTATGACTTAAATTGACCAACTTTACTGCATTCTCGGTCAAGTTTGCTTTATCTAAAAAAACGGGCACTTCGCCTACATCGCCGATGTTGCCCACGATGGTAACGCAAACATCTCCCGCATTAACTGTGTATCTTTTTATCTTCTCGAAAGTTTTTTCTGATAAATATACTGGGGCATTAAAAGTAATCCGACCGTTCTTAATATCTCTCCCTCTAATATATGGATGAGTCGTTGGCGTCGTGACAAGATCATCGCCTTTCGGAAGACGCTTTCCACTCTTTATCTGAGCAATATCTTTAATTCTTACTGTCCTAAACATCTATTTTCCCAAAAGGTTGTTTACGTTTTCAAAAATGACTTCTTCGATCTTCCCTGCTTCCTTGCTCAATATTTGAAGTTCTTCGCTCAATTCCTCAAGGCGCTCTTTGAAATCTATTCCATCGCCATCATCCTCGACCACACCAACATAACGACCCGGATTCAAGCTTAACCCTTGATCTTCAATTTCCTTTAAATTCACCACCTTGCATAATCCAGAAACGTCTTGATATTTCCCCTTTGAAAAATTTTCTTTCATTAGCTTTTCGCTACCATGCGCTGTCTCGATGTTCTCCCCTTGATACATCCGAACAATGTTGGCGAGAAATTCAACCTGCTCAGGTAAAAATTCACGATGCGCTCGGTCTATCTGATTAAATATTTTACGAGCATCGATAAAAAGCACCTTGTCTTTTCGGTCGCCTTTCTTTTTAGCCTTATCAAGAAACCAAAGAGTCACAGGTAAAGTAACCGTATAAAAGAAATTCGACCCGATCGTTATTACTACGTCTACTGCCTTGTCTTCGATTAACTTCTTTCGGATTTCCTGTTCACTACCGCGAGCGTCGCTGGCAGAATTGGCCATAACAAACCCTGCCCGCCCTTTTTCATTCAACGCGCTATAGAAAAGTTGAATCCAAAGGTAATTTCCATTATCTACGGACGGCACACCAAAAGGAAATCGCTTGCGGTCATTTTTGATACGATCTTTATCAATACGATTGACGTTAAATGGAGGATTAGCCATAACAAAGTCGAACGCGCCAACCATGTTATGTAAGTCTTCATAATATGAATTCCCCTGCAAAACATCGCCGGATAATCCATGAACCGCCAAGTTCATTTTACAAAGGTTGACTGTTTCCCTGGTCTTCTCCTGTCCATAAACACTGATCTCATCAATAGCTTTCTTTTTATGCCCTTCGACAAACTCCGCGCTCTGGACAAACATACCTCCCGATCCACACGCCGGATCGAATATCTTCCCGTGAAACGGTTGAATAATTGAAACGATCAGTTTGACAACAGAGGTAGGTGTGAAAAACTCTCCACCCTGCTGTCCCTCGGTCATAGCAAACTCGCCTAAGAAGTACTCATAGATTTTCCCGAAAGCATCACCCTCAATGTCTTCCTGGATTGATGACATTAATTTGATCAACTCAACCAGAAGGTTATTGTCGAATCTATTGTAAGTTTTAGGAAGAATGCCCTTGAGGTCTTCGTTTTCGCGCTCAACGGCCTTCATGGCTTCATTGATCGCTTTTCCGATGTCAGCACCTTCGGGCAGGTTCAATAAAGTAGAAAACCGTGCTTCATCAGGCAAATACATCACACCAGCGGCCTGATAATCTGTTTTGTTTACTTTCCTCCGGCTAGTTGATTTCTCGGAAAGTAATTTTTCTTGTTTGGTGAATCGGTAATCCGCATATCTCAAAAAGATAAGACCTAAAACTGGCGCGGAATATTCGGATGCTTTCAAGTCGGAATTAGCTCGTAGTTCGTCGGCCACTGCCCACAATCGCTTTTCAAGCTCTGATATATGATTTTGTGCCATAGTATTCCCTTCCCTCAACCTGCAAGTTTATTTTCATCGGCAAAACTGTAAAATTTGTCGTTTCCTACTATGAGGTGATCCAAAATATCGACCTGCATAAGTTTCCCAGCGCTATAAAGCTCTTTCGTAAAAATGATATCGTCCCGGCTTGGAGCAACCTCCCCAGATGGGTGGTTGTGGACACAGATGATTGACTTGGCGAACTTCTGCAATGCGGCGTGGATTATCTCACGGACAATCGGGAATGCCTGATCAACGGTGCCAACGGCGGTATCCACGATGTCGATAATGCGGTTATTACTATCAAGGTAGACAACCTTGAAAACCTCTGTCTTAAGGTCACGAAGCTGGGGCATGACGATATCCACAACATCCTTGGCAGAGGCGATTTTCTGCTTCCCGGTGGACACATCGTCCTCGCGATAGCGCCGCCCGATTTCAAGCGCGGCCTGAATATGGGCGATCTTGGCCCCGCCTAACCCCTTGAGATCCTTCCAATCGCGCGAATCGGTATGCGCCATATTGCGGAATGTGCCAAATTTCTTGAGAATCTTGCGGGCGAGATCAATTGCGCTGGTACCTTGGGTGCCAGTACGAAGAAGAATAGCCAGAAGCTCGGAATTACTCAAAACCCCCGCGCCCTTCTTGAGGAGTTTCTCTCTCGGCCTGTCATCCTCCGGCCAAGACTTTATGCCTGATATTTTTCTTTCCTTCACCATTCTTCTCTTCTCTGTTCTTCTCTTCGGATACTGTATTTTCTTTACGCTAATCCCCTCAGAAGGAATTATCGTTAATTATTCTATAACCTGCCTCAGGTGTCCCATAAATGTCCCGAGCATGTCCCATATGTCCCATAAATGTCCCATATCCTAAAAACTGTATTTGCGCCCTTTTCTGTCGCCTTGAGCTTTTAATATCCTTTTATCTACAAGCCCCTGCAGGTCACGATACAATGTCTTACGCGTAGCTTCTTTATAGACATCTTGAAGATCAGAAAGAGCAATGATACTTTTTTCCTTAATAAGTTTTATAGCTCTTATCTGTCTCTCATTTAAACCTGCCTTTTGAAAAAATGTATCTGTATAGACATCCCTTGCCAATATCGTTTTAAACTCAAGATTTCGCACTGAAATGAACTCCGGCTCCGGAAGACCATGTTCTTTACACTGTCGAATCATTTCCGTTGTGCCGGATCCCACCTGTTGTATATAGTCTGCAAAGAACAGCACGCTCGCTAACGTCGGATTAGACGGATGAGAAGAATGCGGCTTTCTTAAATCCTCCACCTTTAGATTCCCGGGAAGCGTTCCGGAATTCCATATCTCAACGCGATCGAGAAAAACCATCACCTGAACAGATGATGTTGTATTGTAATCACGATGCGCCACGGCATTAACAATGGCTTCGTGGATAGCAAACTCAGGAATTTCCCTAGGCCGGGCTACTTGGACAGTATGAGCCTGCTGAATAACGGGGAATTTAATAGAATCCAAAACAAAAGCCACCGCCTTATCAACCTGTTCAAAAAGATTTTCTTCTTCGTAAATATGATACGACGAAAACGGCTTCACAACCTCGGTGCTGGGCAATTGGACACACTTAATTTTTGCCTGATCAAAGAATTTTCGTGGGCTCTTACCAAACAACAAGAGCGCGGCATTTGTAAGCTTGCCCTCTCTCATGAGTTTTAAGTGCGTAAATACATCGGATATTGACGCGTCTACTCCGAGCGGAAAATTACGCTTTGTCCGGGCGACTTTCAAAAACCATTTAACTTTGGCACTATCAATGTCGGATAATTTGGCCCCTTCGCATATTCGCTGGTCAAATCCCGCCTTTCCGATTTCCCCTTTTTCTTTAAGAAAGGATATTAAGCTCTCGTAAACCAGATTGGTTAATTCAGTCACCGTATCAAATCTTCTATAACTGTACCCAGCCTTTGGATTTTTAATTTCTGATATAAACTCCCGCATACCACCGTCTCGGAGTTTATCTACGGTGTTTTGACCCTTAATATAGATCAAAATCTCCTTATGCTTTGCCTTGGCTTCGCGGAATTCTGCTTCTGTTGGCGACATCTTTTCTTTTCCGGATCCGCCATATTGCTGACCGAAAATGCCGACGTAAATATCACCCTTGCGCACTTCCTCGATGTAAGCCATTTCGGCTGATTTACTCTTGGCAGGAGAATCCTCAAAAAGAAAAACATCAAAATATTCCGATAAAAGAGCATCCTTACGGATAAACTCCTTAACTGCCCGACGTTCTTTCTTTAACTCTTTTTGTGCGCCACTGACAAAGATTTTATATTTCATCGCTACTTCCCTTTCTTATGGCTTTGGCTATTGGAGGCCAAACCATGGCCTTCTGGCTTATCGGAAAATGGATATGAGCGTGACCATCTGTCAATCTCATCTTTTCTAAAACGCCACTGACCGCCGACACGAAAAGCCGGTATCTTCTTCTCCCGGGCAAGACGACGAACAGTGTACGGATGAAGTTTTAGATATTGGGCCACGTCTTCTGCTGTATAAGTTTCTGTGAGATTTTTCATGAGAAAGCTCCTGTTACATTTTGTTCCACATTATATCACACGTAAAAAAGGAAGCAATGGAAAACTTATTAAAGAGCTAATTGACATCCTCATGTCACTTCATGTCACTAAAAAACGCCCTTTTTGACCATCCCGGACGCCTGCAGAACGCCCCAGAAAACGCCTGTTTACCGTCTAGGAACGATTGTTTGCGCCAATCTGACCATAGATGCCAAAGATGCTCGTTGAATTGACATTGACATCGATTTTTTTGGCTATAATCACTGACAACCCGCGCCTCGCCCGACCCTCACCCGACACCCCCTTCCAAGGACCCGAAGACCCCGCAAAGAACAAGAAGCCCTATGGCCGCATACTACCCACAACCATAGGGCAAGAATTACAGGACTTAACAACGTTAAAAGGTCACAACCTTATCGCTCTCTTTAACGATCTCGTACATATCCTTCATTGTTGAAATCGGACACATCTCGGAACCCTCTTGATTGCGGGATTTAATACAAGTACCACAAGCATAAATCTTTCCGCCCGCATGAACAAACTTCTCCGCCTGCTCAACGGTATTGAATTTGTCAGAACTAATATTCTGATATTCAACGCCTTTACCTATAAAAAAGACCTTTGCGTCGTCTTTCTGGCCAAGGCAGAAATTAGCATATCGCAGAACGTTCCAGCAGGTCTCCGCATTATTGCTAGATATGATTATTCCTATTTTCATTTGACCCTCCTTCTCTAAATAATTTTCAATGCATCAACCGGACAAACTTTTACGCACCCGCGCAGGCGATCGCATTTTAATTCGTCAGTTACCTTACATTTACCGCTTTTCTCATCAATATATAAAATCTTCTTCGGGCACAATGATACACACGCCCCGCAACCAACACATAAAGATTCATCAATAATCACAATTTTATTCATCCTGATGCCCTCTTGCCAATCGTAATTTACGTCTTTATAATATTAAATTAAGAATTGCCCCTATCGATATAGCTATAAACACCATAATCAAAGCAGACTTTAACATATCTTTTATTCCTAACTCCCGAATTAAAACTATATAAGTAGCAATGCAGGGAAAATATACAGCCAGAATTGTAGAACCGATTACCAGTTGTTTAGTGGTTAAATTAAGCGGTCCAAGCATCCCCACAGCGAGGTCTTTTCTTAAAAAACCAACTATTAAGGCCCCGATAGCTTCTTGAGGAAGCCCCCATAATTTTATTAAAATCGGAGCAAAGATATAAGCTAAAAAATCTATGATCTTTAGCATATAGAGGATGTTTACAAAAAATACGCCTAAAAGCACAAAGGGCAATGCCTCTTTTAAAAAACCGGATAACCGCATCCAAAGCTTCTTAATCACCGCGGTAGCCTGCGGTATTCTATAAGGAGGAATCTCAACCAATATCTCTGGACTTGCGCCTTTTAAAACTTTGTTTAGGATTAAGCCCTTAATAATTAGAAGAAAAAAGAGGGTTCCAAAAACAATCGCTACGTATTTACCCCCTCTTTGCCCTACCAACCCTACAATCATCGCGATTTGTGCCATACAGGGAATCGCGATTGCCATTAAAGTAGCGGCTATAAATTTCTCACGCCTTTCTTCTAAAACCCGGATTGCTAATGCCCCCGGCACATTACACCCTAGGCCTAAAATAAAAGGAATAATGGCATATCCATGAAGCCCAAGATGATGCATAAAATTATCAGCCAGAACCGCCAGACGAGGAAGGTATCCTAAATCCTCCAATAATCCCAATATAAGATAAAAGCTAAATATATAAGGCAGGACCATAGCAATTGGCACGTAGAGGCCTGTAGTTAATACCCCGAATGACTGACCAAAATTTATTTTACCTTCTATAATATTACCGATCAAAATGTGCTGTAGGAAACTCCCCTCGCCTAAAACAACGCTCAATTTTATCAATAAAGGCAACCATAACTTTGTAAACAAGGGCTCAAATATATGCCCAATTAGATTCTCCCCGATAAAACGAATTGCCCAAAAAGCACAATATATAACACCCAAAGCAATCGGCAGGCCCGTAAACGGCTTAATGCTCAAGTCTTCTAATATTTCTAAAAACGTATGATGCCGATGAGTTAATTTCTGAACCCCTTCTACAATTGTACCTATCTTTTCCCATTTTTGGCTATCAGAAGAAGCCGGTAGATTTATCGCCTTTGCCTCGGGCAGACGGTCGATTAATTCTTTTATACCCTCTCCAGTTAAGCCGCAAGTAGTAATTACGGGTACCCCTAAGTACTCTTCTATTTTCTTTACATCGATATGGATTCCCCGGTGTTTAGTATCATCCCACATATTCAAAGCTACGACAACCGGAATACCTCTCTCTATTAATTGTAAAGTCAAATGCAGATTTCGTTCTAAGTTTGTGGCATCAACAATATTAATGACTAGGCCGCCTTCTTGTAACATCCGACAAGCTACGTCTTCGGCTTTACAAGTTGGTTCTAATGTGTATGTTCCCGGCACATCTACGATCAGTACATTTTCATCGCCAAGCCTCATTCTCCCTTGAGTAAATTCTACTGTTGTTCCCGGATAATTAGAAATCATTACCTTCGCTCCGGTAAGCCTTGAAAATATCGCGCTCTTGCCGACATTGGGATTGCCCATTAATAAAATCTTATCTGCTTTCATCTCTCTACCTGAATAAGGATCCTTTTAGCCATACCAAACCCAATAGCAACCTGCAGATTATCCACGTCGATAGTCTGCGGCCCCCGCCAAAAATGGGAACTCACCTTGGTTATCTTCTTACCTTGCCTTATCCCCATGCTTTGGAGTTTTCTTACCAAGCCGCAACCTCCGCTAATTTCTTTTATTATCCCAGATTCACCCGGCTGCATTTGAGTCAAATCTATTACCATGTCATACCTCGATAACGCTGCCCTGCTTTACCTGAATAAAATAATCTCCATACGTCATTTTGATTAAATTTGTTGCCAGCTTTCCCGTACAATGCATAGGTGAAATTTTCTGCACACCGTGACGACGTAAAGACTTAATAACCTTTGTTATTTCATCCTCAGTGCTATCTTTCAAATGCAGCCCACCGGCAAGCAGATAAATGTTCTTACTAAACTGTTTTTCAACTGCATCAATGATTTGCTCGATTCCCGGATGCGCGCATCCACATACTATGCTTAGTCCATGCACGGTTTCTATAACGAGTGCCTGCTCGTATATCTTCCTATCCTCTAATTCTCCGTAAAGCTCCCCTGTAGAATGAATACCGTCTTTAATCTGTGTCGCTTCTCCCGCCTCAATAACCTTTACTCCAAACGAAGCGATCCTGTCTTTTATTTCCCGCTTAAACCCGGGGCAAACATAAACCGTAATATCCTTTCGATCAGGCAATAGATACCATAATCCAGCTGTGTGATCCCAGTCATCGTGCGACAAGACTATGTACTTAATTTTAGCCGTATCAACACTCAACCTCCTCATATTATTCAGAAGCACGCCCGGATCCCCAAAGGTATCAAACAACACATCCTCACCTATCAAGAATGAAACACCCCATCTGCGAATAAGTCGTTCCCATTTACTTGAGCCTGTAGCTAAAATTTTAATCTTCATAGTTTTAATGGTGTATTGCCGCCGCGAAATACATAAACGCCACTCCAAGAATAAAGACCACCATTGAAAGTGTGGCCTTCTTAATATCCTGCTGTTTATGTAATTCCGGTATAAGATCGCAACTAGCGATATATATAAATCCTCCTGCTGCAACCGGCATAAGCAGTTTCAGAAAAACATCTGATACATTCGCGAGAGCAAAACCAATAAGAGTTCCCAAAATGGCTGTTACGGCTGATAAAAAGTTATACAATAACGCCTTGTTTTTGCTCAATCCTCCGTAAACCAATACACCGAAATCTCCTATCTCCTGAGGAATCTCGTGCATGATAATCGCAAAAGATGTGGTGATGCCAAAATTAATATTCACCACAAAAGCAGAACCGATAATAAGACCGTCTATAAAATTATGCACCCCGTCGCCAACAAGATTTAGATATGTGAATGTGTGGATATCGCATTTTCCTTTATGGCAGTGCCGCCAGTGTAAATATTTCTCCAAAATAAAGAACAGAATAAAACCAACAATGACAAATAAATAGACGTTACCATGAGCGCTCTTTTCTACTGCTTCGGGGATAAGGTGCAAGAACGCTCCTCCAATCAGCGCACCGGCAGAAAAACTGATCAACAAAAGAAGAATTTTATTTAGCAGATTTTCCTTCAAAAGCAGAGTGATGACACCGACAAAAGAAATTAAACTTACAATAATACTGGCTCCCAATGCCCAAACAAGATTCATTTGATCCCCTTATTTTTTAAGCAAATAATCCGCTATTGCCCGATAAAGCGTGCTTACTGAAAGTATTGAACAATGCAGATGATCTTCGGGCAAGCCTTTCAGCCTCGCGATTACTTCTCCCGCAGAAATCGAAAGCGCCTCTTTTATGGTTTTCCCATCTGCCAACTTTGCCGCCATAGCCGCGCAGGCCCGCGTGGCATGACAACCATCGGTATAATATTTAATTTCGGTAATCCTGTCTTTTTCGATCACCAAATAAAATTCCATCGCATCTCCGCAAGGCCCCTTTAAATAAGAAGAGCTTACCGGATCATTCATCCTGCCAAGATATTTTGGGTTATTAATCAAAGCTAAAACTTCATCAGGATAGTCGGGAATACCATCTTTTATGTTTTCTCTCATCGTAATTCCTCCCATATTTTACACACCTCATCGCTTGCGGCACATTCTGCGTAGTCAATAATAGTTTTTCCGGCAACCAGCGCCTTAACAACTGTCTTATCAAAAACAATCTTGCCGATAACTGGCACGCCCTGTGTTCGGCAGAATTCTTCAATCTTGTCCGCCATCGATAGATTTAAATCGTATTTATTCACAACAAGTTTAACTGAAACATTAAAATGCTTTGCGAGTTCCATAACTCGCTGGGCGTCATGTAAGCCTGAAAGCGTCGGCTCAGTTACAATTAAAGCGCAGTCAACCCCTGACAATGACGCGATCACTGGACACCCTATTCCCGGAGGCCCATCTATAATCACATAATCAAGCGCTTGCTTTTCCGCCAATTCTTTGGCAATCTGCCTTATTTTTGCCACAAGCTTGCCGGAATTCTCTTCGGCAATGCCAAGCTTTGCATGCACAAAAGCTCCATGTTGAGTTTCAGAAACAAACCACTCCCCGGCAACATTCTCTTCCATGCGAATAGCTCCATGCGGACATGTATGACTGCAAAGAGCGCATCCTTCACAGGAAAAACGCTCAATAATATAATCAGTCTTTACTGCCCCAAATCTGCATACTGACGCGCATTTCCCGCATTTCTTACAGAGTTTCTTATCAATAACCGCGGTCTGGCCGCTTCTAAATTCATGGCGCTCTTTAACCTCAGGATGTAACAAAAGATGCAAGTCTGCCGCATCCACATCGCAGTCAACCATGACTTTATTCTTGGCCAAGGCGGCAAACGATCCAGTAACAACGGTCTTGCCAGTCCCGCCTTTCCCGCTAATGACGACTATTTGCTTCATTCTTTATTCCACAAATATTTAAGTACAAGTTAATAAATTTATCCTGATAAGAAGCGTCCTGCTCCACAATAGGTACACCCTCGGAATAGCTGACCGCTATTTCTCTACTAAAAGGGATTCGCATTAAAACAGGGATACTCGCTTCCTTGCAATAATCATCTACCTTGCCATCACCTAGATCAGATCGATTTATAACTACACCGAATGGTATCTGCAATTTTCGTAATACCTCAACCGCTAGAATAAGATCGTTAAGACCAAAAGGCGTCGGCTCTGTAACCAATACGCAAAAATCGCTTCCCTTAACTGCCGTAATTACCGGACATGATGTTCCCGGAGGCGCGTCAATAATCACTGTTCTCGTTGAGTTAACATACTCCTTTACCTGCCGGATTAAAGGCGGCGACATTGCCTCCCCAATATTAAGGCGGCCATTGATAAACTGCATATCGCCTTTCTCGCCAATTTCGATTACGCCGATCTCTTTATTGACTTCTTTTATAGCCTCTTGGGGACAAAGCAGACTGCACGCGCCACATCCATGGCATAGATGCGGAAAAATTAAAACACTTCCCTTCTTACCATCGCTTCCCGGTAATACCGCGATGGCGTGATACGCGCAGACTTCTCTGCACTTTCCGCAATAAGTGCATTTTGCTTCATCAACATCAGGCACAAGAATACTTGCCTTCTTTTCACCGGTTATACGCGGCTTTAAGAATATATGAGCGTTAGGCTCTTCCACATCACAGTCAATAAACTGGATATTCTTAAGCGACAGCGCCAAATTAACCGCGACTGTCGTCTTTCCTGTCCCGCCCTTTCCGCTTGCCACTGAAATGATCATAATCTAAACACTGCCTCTTCCAGCAATGAGGACACATTGATATACGCTCTTTGCTTTCTTTGCTAAAAAACCTTTTTTTATCAAATACGATTCAGCATCCAGCATACCCACTTGCCCAACTTCATGCGTATTGCCTTCAAGGCCATGGATTTTATCCATAACCTTAAACCCCTCATCTGTAAAATCCGCCAATATTAGTTTGCCTTGAGAGGAAATGAGCCGGATTAGCTCATCTATTACCTGATATGGATTGCGCAGATGATGCAGGACATTGACAGAAAATATCAAATCAAAGCTACCGTCGAAAAAGCTTGTGTGCTCGCCGTTCTCGATCCTGAAATCCACTTGCTTCTCAAAACCGAAATGCGCGATGTTCAGCTTTGCGAAACGCTGTTCCTCCGCTGATATATCAAAAGTAACAAACGAATATCCAGCTTTAGCCAAAGCGAGCGCAAAATGCCCCTTACCAGTTCCGGCTTCAAGAATTCTCCCGCAGATAGGCTTCGCCTGTTCGAGAATAAAATCTCTTTCCTTGTCTACATCATAACCGAAACTTTTGTATAAGGCTTTCCGCTCTAAATACTTTTTATGGTTCTCCAAGATTTCGTTATTCAAAATGGCCTGCCTTACTTATTCGGCATACCGAACTTTGAACCTACGCTCGGAGCATCTGCGGGTTTATATTTCCCGTTTTTGTGACCGTCTATCGCTTCTTTTACCGTTCCGGAAACTCCGGTAAATATGCTAATTCCAGCGGCTGACAATACCTGATGTGCGTTGGGTCCAACGTTTCCGGTAAGAACCGCCTTAACTCCTTTGGATACCACAAGCTGGCCTGACTGAATACCGGCTCCCCCTTGAAACTGAGAGTTAGCATTCTCCTGCGCTTCAAAGTTACCGGTATCAGTATCAAAGAAAATGAAATTCTGGCACCGGCCGAAGCGCGGATCAACCTTGGAATCTAAAGATTTACCTTCTGAAGTAATGCATATTTTCATTCTGAACCTTCTTTCTTAATGACACCCGCCACCTTCACCATGACCCTTATGATCCTTGCACGCATCAAGACCGCCTAATGTATTATTCATAAAATCATCAAGCGCTTTTTGCACATTTCCGGCATACCCAAACACCTGAACTCCTGCTTGCGCAAATTTCTGTTGAGCTCCCATCCCCATACCTCCGGCGATAACATGAGTTATCTTATACTTTAGAATCTCATCAACCGCCACACACCCGCCTCCGCCATGCACAGCGGTATTCGGTACAATGCGGGTGCTTGTAACTTTCTTCTTATCTTTATCAATATCCGCCAAGAAGAAGAACTTGCACTGCCCGAAATGCGCGCAGACATTACCATGAACGCCATTCTCATCTTCCAACACGACTCCGACTTTCATATTTAAATCTCCTTCCTTAATAAAGCTTTGTGACAACTATTTTTCCTCTTCTTTTTTACCCTCTAAATCCTGAACACGTGCCTGTACAGCATCAAGCTCATCTTTGAGATAACCAGCCTGATCTTTAAGAATCGCTAATTCATCGTCCTTTGATCCTATACGGCCAAAACCACCAAACGCCTGCATGCCTCTTTGAGCCCTCATCCAGCCCGGAAGCCCGGTCGCATTGAAACAATTCCTAAAACCACGGCCACCGCCCCTTCCAAAAGAACCCCTGCTATTACCCTGCCGAACGCCTGCGCCATTTACTGTTACCGCGCAATATCCTCTGCCACCACCTGTCATCGCACCTTGCCCCATAGGGCCTGTTCCATCAAAACGCGGCATATCACACCTCCCTTTGTTAGTGAAAACCATTTCCATTACAAGAGAAAAAAATATAGCGGTTATTTCTTACCGCTACATTTGTCGCATAAACCGTAAAATTGGATAACGTGATTAGTGATCTTGAAATTGTATTTGGCTCTTAAGCCCTTCTCGGTTTCCCTTAAAAGCTCAACCTCTTCATCAATGAAGTCTGTATAATCAACTACCTTGTTGCAATCGGTGCAAACCAAATGATGATGATGATGCGCGCCCTTAGGCCCTTCGGCTAGCTCGTAGCGAGCCCTGCCATCTCCAAAATCAAGCTTATATACCATGCCGAGGTTAGACAACACATCTAATGTCCTATAAATCGTGGTAAGCCCAACGTTAGGATACTTGGGATGAACCTTCATGTAGATATCTTCGGCGCTTAAGTGGCGTTCGGCTTTAGAGAGGATATCAAGGATAGCCTCTCTGCCAGCAGTGAGTCGATATCCACACCCCCTGAATTTTCCGTGCCACCATCCCTGTCCTTGACAATTACCTCTTGGCATTTACTTCTCCTTTATGGAATTGGTTTCCGTTTTCAATTATATGCCATGAGATAATTCTTGTCAATCATTTTTTTATTTTATTATTTAAAAATCTACCTGCGCTCTCATCCCTCCCACAAATATAGATCCAGTATCATCCGTCACATCTTTACCGAACGGATTCCAAATATACTGAAAATCAGGGCTTAAGGATAGGTGATTATTGACATGTATCCTGTAATAAGCCTCCAGATGACCTTCGGTTTTTGCTAAGCGGTCAGTCGCCTTCTTGTAATCATCCGAAGGAATTACGTGACCTACAACAAAAGCAAACACATCTTTCTCTCGGCCCCACGGTTTTCCTTCAATTTGTAAACCCGCGCTCCAAGATTGTTCGAGCGAGTAGTTCAGATCGCCCGTTGCCATAATATCGGGATTGTATACCTTTGGGTCCTGCCAGCCGTACCGGGTAAAGAGCGTAACAATATCCGTAACTTTCTGGTCGAAGCTCAGACCAAATCCGTAGCTGCTTTCTTTCTGTTTTTCTGTATCCAGCCACTTAGTATGGTAGACATTATTATTCCAGCCATAAAAGCGGTAATTGCCGGGCAAATTAAAGAAAGTGGTTTTGAAATGCGCTTGCCCGATATTGAACAGATTATCTCCTATCTTCTCCCAATCACCATTTCCGTCAAAAACGCCGTAACCTAATTCCAGCCATTCAACCGGCAAATAGGCAAGCCGGATACCTGCGGTATTGTCCGGAAATTCAACAGCGGGTGAATTGCGGAAGATCCTGCCTAAGAACTGAGTGGTTTCGTCATTAGCAACTTCACTCTGATCAAAATAAGCAGTAGGATCAAGTTTACCAAAAGTTAAAGCTGCCCTGTCCTTGAACAATCCCTGTTCATACCAAAGCTCCGTAACCTCTACATGTGCGTTGCTGTCTCCGGCATCGCGGTTGACGTTACTATAGAGGACAAGATTGTCTTCAAGCCCGGCGCCTTGCCCTGCCTCCAAATGCAGAAAAGCTTTTCCGTCAACCTCTTTAAACTCTTTACCTAAAGTTATATCAGCCGAATACGAACCGTCCGCCCGCGATTCCTTTAATGTATGGTCGTCGCCATTGTAATTAACATTATTGGCACCCTGCACGATCATTGTCCCGCCTGCGCCAAGCTCAAGGCCCTCCATTAACTGCATAGGCTCGCCGGGCACCCGTTTTAGTTTTTCCTCAAACTGTGAAAATTTTGATTCATATTCAGTAATCTTTGCCTGCCGGGTAGATGATTCCGCATGCTGTTTAGCAATATAAGAATCCTGCTCCGCGACTTTCTTCTCCAAGGCTTCTATGCGCGCCTGCATTTTACGAAGAGTTTCCTGAATATCGCTATCATCTGCATAGCATAATCCAGAGAAGATAAAAGTACATAAGAAAACAAAATATAGTATTCTCCTAAAGCACATGCCTTCCTCCTTGAATAAGTATTATTTTGAGTAGTTATATTATTTAGTCGCTTAACGATGAAACCGGGGAGGGGCTCGAGAAATGCTTACAAAAAGAATATCCTTAAATAAGGGTATGCGTGGCAGGGCGAAAAGACGCAGGATAACGCGGAATAAGACGCTGAGGACTGGCGAAAAGAATAGTGCGATCACAACATGGTTGAGCCAAAGGCAGATATGACATTCATGCCCATCATCATGGCGTAAGCCGTGCGAAAGCGGATGGAATATCGCGATTCCAAGAAAAATAGCAAAAACAATCAGCAATAAAACAGACGATTTTTTTCTCATTTATACTGGAAACACAGTCTTTTTTAAGAAGTTTTTATCTGCGTTTTCTTTAAAAATTCGCCAAGCGCAAAGGTAAACCCAAAAACAATCCCTATACCAATCATACCCGCTACTATCGTGGCAAAAGCCGTATGTCCGATAAAAATTGCCTGATAGTCTGGAAATATAGCCGGTATCTCAAACCCCTTAAATTGTGTAAACGATAATTTCTCTGCTACCCATTCAAGTCCATCGGGAAAACTGCTGGCAAATGGGCTTAGAGTTGCTGCTAAAATAGCTAGTGCACCTGAACCTAAAGCAACGGAAATCTCATTTCTTTTCCAAGACCGTTCGCAAGTACACAATACAGAAACTATCCCAACCGTCAATACTGCCTCGCCTAAGCCAATCAACGCATGCACAGACAACATCGCAGGCATAACCTTGCTGAAAGCAATCGCTCCTGATAACGCAACTTCAACAGCACAAGCAGCTGCTCCGGCAATAACGGAAAATATAGCTGCTAAAGCTAAACCCGATTTTCTATTGACGCCTGCATTGGTTAATCGATTAAGGAGCCAACCGGCCAACCCGCCACCTATCAAAGCCATATTTAAAATGTTTGCCCCCAAAGCGCTGATGCCTCCGTCCCCAAAAAACACCGCTTGAATCGCCAAGATAATCGACATTGACAAGATCGCAAAGGGAACCCTTAACAAACTTACTGCTAAAATCGCTCCTACCAAATGACCGGAAGTTCCGTTCTGCACCGGGTAATTAAGCATCTGCAGGGCAAAAATAAGAGCTGTAACCGCTGCAAATCGCGCGGACGAAGGTTTCTCGTCGCTTTTGTGAGCTAAATAAGCTGCAAGCCCGACTCCCGCCCCGCCAACTGCGAGCGTAACAGGGCAAACTGCTCCGTTTAACATTGATGCTGGTATATGCATTTCTCCCTCCCTTTTTTCTTGTTACGTTTCTTATTTTCGTGTTACGATTAGGCAAAAAAATAATACGGTTTTAGGTCAGTCCCTTACCAGTAGTTGACATACTAAGTGTACCGTGTTTCACCCCCTTCACTGATTTTAAAGTATCTGCCAACTTCTGAACCTCTTGAGGCGCGCCCTTCACCGCAATTATTTCAAGACAATTGCAGTGATCCATGTGGATATGCTGTGCGGAAATAATCAATTTTTGGAAATCATGCTGGATATCGGTTATTTTGTTAAGCAATTCTCTTTTGTGGTGGTTATAGATAAGAGTAATAGCTCCTGCGACT
>Ga0208045_1000370_pt1 | contig 19366 bp, 24 predicted proteins | sample PL_2010_200m_FD_184160 | JGI IMG/M metagenome (GOLD analysis project Ga0208045, IMG submission 184160) | Freshwater microbial communities from Powell Lake, British Columbia, Canada to study Microbial Dark Matter (Phase II) - PL_2010_200m... | ecosystem: Environmental > Aquatic > Freshwater >...
GTATAAGTGCAAGCGTGGATACGGTTTTTTATGTGTTGTATGGATGTGCTACGCTGACGAGTTTTCAGGGTGGAAGTAAAGGTGTTTGGGATGCGAATTATAAGGGCGTGTGGCATTTGGGCGAAACGGGAACCGTTACGACTTGGGCGGATTCCACTGGAGTAAATAACGGGACGAATAACGGTGCAACAGCGGGTACTGGACAGGTAGGTGGTGGGGCTAGTTTTAATGGGAGTAGTCAATATATAAATGCAGGAAACAATGCTTCCCTAAATATCAACACAAATAGTATCACATTTTGGGTAAAGTTCAATTCAGTATCTTCATTGCAAGATTTTATTATGAAAGATAAGGGTTCTCTTGGTGATAGTCCTTATCTTATACGTTTAGACTCGAATAATGGTGGCAAGCTTTCATACAATTTGTTTGATGGGACTCATGGATTAGAGCGTCTTACCACGACTGCACTGTCAATTAATGTTTGGTATTTTGCAGTAGCAACCTATGACGGAAGCAATGCAAGAATATATCTGAATGGAAGTTTAGAGGGAACGACTGCATATTCATACACCGTGGGCACAACCACTGCGAATTTAATATTTGGTCAATACCCAGGGTTAGAGCGATGGTTAAACGGCTACTTAGACGAACTCCGCATCTCCTCCGTCGCCCGTTCCGCCGACTGGATCGCAACAGAATACGCAAACCAAAATGCACCCACAACTTTCCTGACAGCTTCATCCGAAGTCGCAATCGCATACTATCGCAAAACCATAACCGTCGATTACACCAAATGTGGCACAGCGGATTCGTATTCCTTCCCCGTCCTAATCTCCATGACGGATGCGGACTTAAAAACCATCGCAAACAGCGGTTTTGTAAACACAGTAAATGACATTCTATTTTACTGGGATGAGGATAAGAGATTCCCGCTGAATTGGGAAATTGAAAGTTATACCGCGAGTAGTGGAAATATCATCGCATGGGTAAGAGTACCGAGATTAAGGTATGATGCGAATACTGTGTTTTATATGTTCTTCGGTGATGCGGGGGTGGATACACTGCAAAGTGTAGCGAGTTCGGTGTGGGGGTTTGGGTATCAGGGCGTGTACCATCTCGGAAGTAGCACAACCTTAGCCGTTCTCGATTCAACCGCAAACGGATTCAACGGCACAAATCACGATGCAACTGCTGATACTGGTAAAATAAGTGGCGGTGCTGCGTGTTTAACTAGTCCAACTAGATACGTAGATACGGCTGCTAATTTGACTTCTGGAATGTTTGCAAATGGCATAACAATTTCTGTTTGGGCAAAGTTTACAAACTTCAGTGGTTGGAACAGAGCGATTACCATAGAAAATTCTGACGATTCGATATGCGAGGCTTGGTTGCAAGCAGTCGATGGTAACGGAAAAGTAGAATTTGGTTGGAAGGGCTATGCAGTAGCAAAGCAAAGTTCTGGGGTAATGACTGCAGGAACCTTTGCATATATCGTAGGCACAAGTGATTATACGCAAGAAGGAACAAAAGTTTATCGGGATGGGAATGATGACGGAGGTTCAATAGTTGGAACGTGGCCACCCACCTCTTATGGCATGGGAGTATTAGATATTGGCAAATTAAGATATTCTGGATCTTCTTATTATGGGAATGGCACATTCGACGAAGTCCGCATCTCCTCCATCGCCCGTTCAGCATCTTACATCTTATCCGAATACAACAACCAGAATGCACCGAGCACGTTTTATTCGACGGGGACGAAGACGACTGTGGTGGGGGCAGCGGCATCAGCGATCAAAACCATTATGGGGCTTGCGTTGGTGAACACAAAAACAATTCAGGGATTAGCGTTGGCGAATGTGAAAACAGTACAAGGTCTTGCTTGACTGTGCTAGGATGAAGTTATCCAAACACAGGAGGATTATGTGAGAATAACTTTCATTGACGGTTGTAAAGTATCGATCCCAAAAGATGCGGATAAGATCACAGCAAGTTTTATAAACTCCGAGACCGGCGAGTTGGTTTACAAAGTCGATCTTAGCCCCGATTGTTGGGCATCGCCTACTCCAAAATTTTACGTCAAGTGGCGAATCATCTTGAACAGAGATGATGTACTGCTTGACGATTACACGTTGGACCTGACTGGCAAGCGTGTGCTGATTCACTTCGACAGCAAAGCTCTTGGTGATACGCTGGCGTGGATCCCCTACGTGGAGGAGTTCCGCAAGAAACATAATTGTCAGATGTTTGTCGCTACGCATTGGAACTCGCTTTTTTACAGAGTCTACCCCGAAATCAATTTCATTCCCGTGGGCGGGGACATCACGAAGTATTATGCCGCGTACTTCTTGGGGATCTACGACAACGACACCTCGCATCACAAAGTCAATTGGCGTGTGATACCGCTACAGCAAGTAGCGACAGACATGCTGGGGCTTTCGAATATTGAAATCAAACCTAGAGTTTCCATGCACGCAGATACTGGGCTTAGATTTTCGTTGGTGATGCCCACACACAATCGCCCCGAGATGATTCAAGAAGCCGTGGGCGCAATCTTGAAGCAGGATTTTCAAGACTGGGAACTCATCATTAAAGACGGTGGCGATTCAGTCAGAGTTGTAGTTCCCAAAGACTCCAGAATCAAATACGAGCACGCACCCCAAGCAGGATTTACGTCCAGGCTCAATCGTGGTTTGAAAGAGGCCAAGGGTCAGATCTTGAGTTATCAGTGCGACGACGACGTGATGTCTCCCGGTACGTTGAGTTACATATCTGAAAATATTGGCGAAGCAGGATGGTTGTATGGATTGGTAACAGTCAACGGTAGCGAAGGAACTCTCGGAAGACCTTGGAGCATGGACTTGCAGAAGCAAGACAACTTCGTCCCCTGCCCGGCAGCTTTTTGGACAAGAGAACTTCAGCATCTCGTAGGTTATCATGAAGCAGTCAGCAATCACGATTACGATTACTGGATGCGTCTGGGGGCCGTGTGCGAGCCTAAGTTTGTGCGGAGAGTGCTTGCGGATTACAGACTGCATTCCGGCAGTTTATCCGTCACACATGCAGCAGAGGTTGAAGAGGGCAAGCAGCAAATTATAAAGCGTATCGCTGTCGGGCATTACGATACACCTTACGTGTGTTTCAGTGAGTTCAGCACGTTTTATGGGAAACTGTGGTCGTATCCGAATGGTTGGCAAACTGTAATTGATCACTTGAACAACAAAGGTTACAGAGTGCTGTCCATCAGTCAGGAGCGCACGGAATTAAAACGCGTGGAGCTTTTTAACGACGCTCCGATTCACGATACGATTTTCAGACTCGCACATGCGAAGCTTTACATCGGTCCCGCTTCTGGACTTTCGTGGCTTGCGTGGGCGTTAGGTGTGCCTGTGGTTATTATCAGCGGATTCACGGATCCGATCTCCGAGATGTGTACCGGAGTCATTCACGTCAATAATCACAAGGTCTGCCACGGATGCTATAATGATCCTCATTTCGAGTTCAAACGCGGCGACTGGTGGTACTGCCCGAGAGAACATAACTTTGAATGCAGCAGTTCAATCACGTCAGATCAGGTGATACAGGCTGTGGAGCAATCACTTATGGATTACAGCATACATACGCGCAAAGACTCTCGTAGGAAAGCGCAGGACATGGATGTGTACTCTCGCGTGTACGGTCAGGACGAATATGGTTTATGTGAGCTTGCGAAGAAGATTCAACCCAAAGTGATCTTGGATATCGGAGGACACATCGGTAGCTTTGGAATGTTGGCTAGAAAGTTGTGGCCTGATGCGAAGATTATAGCTTATGAGCCAAATCATGAATCTGCACAGTTGTACAGAAAGAATGTTCCTGATGCGTTTGTGCATACTGCTGCAGTCTCGTACTCGGAAGCAAAAAACTTGGTATTAGCAGAAGATGACCTCGCAACAGGCGGAGGTATATTGATGCCCGCTGACGATCTCCCCCAAGGGAGGCACGCTACCGCAGAGGGAATCATTACGTACTCTTTGGAGGATGTGTTTGAATCATACAAATTGGATAGCGTAGATTTGTTGAAGCTCGATTGTGAGGGCAGTGAGATCGATATCCTGCAAAACATGTCAAACCAACTCCCTTCCAAGATTGGCACCGTTCTTGGCGAGTACCATTATGCAAAAGGGTATGTGGGATTCTCTCAGCTTTTCAAAGAGAGATTCTTTGGTCATACCATTCAGCCTCTGGGGGACGTTAACGGTTCCATAGGGGATTTCATTGCCGAACCCACAAAAGAAATCACAGCGGGTGTAGTTACGGGAGCACAGCCGAAGCGTGTCCTTTACGTAGCTCCGCATCTCAGCACTGGAGGCCTGCCCCAGTACACGTTGTGGTGCGTCAAGCAGGCAAAGGCTTCAGGCTGTCAAGTGGCGGTATGCGAACATAAGAATGTCTCGAATGATTTTGTAATTCAACGGAACAAGATCAAGGCCGAGTGCGGTGTGTTCCAAGATGGATTGCATGACGCACTCTTGAAATTTCATCCAGACGTTGTGCATCTGCAAGAATTCCCCGAAGGGTTTCTCAATGTGGATGAACTTGCTCTGATTTACTCCGGTGCGTACAGAGTGATTGAGACTACACACGATAGCAATTTCGACATCAACAATAAAAAGACACGCCCCGACATGTATGTGTTCGTGAGCGAATTTCACAAGCAGCAGTTTGCTACATGCAACGTGCCTCAGCGTGTGATTCCATACACGATCCCAAACAAACTAAGACCCGACAGGAACGCTGTGTTAGCGAAGCTCGAATTAGATCCTTCAAAGGCGCATATTCTCAACGTGGGACTGTGGACTCCCAACAAGAACCAAGGTGAGGTTTTACGTGTGGCGGCGTGCCTGCCGGACTATCAGTTCCATTTCGTAGGCAATCGCGCAGGCAATTTTCAGGATTATTGGGGAAAGCTCCAAATTCCCCCAAACTGTCGTGTGTGGGGCGAGCGTGAGAATGTTGATGACTTTTACTCCTCAATGGACATATTCTTGTTCCCGTCGAAGTCGGAATTGATGCCTCTTGCAGTTATTGAAGCTTTGGCGTGGGGGATGCCGGTGTACATGCGTAATTTGAAAACGTACTGTGGTGCATTCTCGAATCGGATCCACGTGACATTTATAGATGAGGATGTTAGCCGGACAGTGGCTTTGATTCAAAACTACTTTGGGATCAACGATGCTTTGGCTAGGTGCTACGCGGAGGTTTAAGATGTGGAACACGCATCGATGGAACACTTCACAGTGGAATGTTGCAGTCGTGACGCTGACGCGTTTGCTGTCCAAGGTTGCAACTTTGCGTAGTGCTCGCATTGAATCGGCAGTGCTACGAGGAGAAAATTCGCAAAGCGCAGAGTTGCACGGTGGTGATCGTACAGGTACAGAGCAAGGAGCCTAACATGGATGTGCGGGAATTTACGTGTGGGGATATTGGAGTTTCGTTGTACGCCACGCTGCAAGATGGTGCGGGGAGTGCGATTGATCTTACAGACCAGACCGTCACTTTCACAATGGAATCTGTACTGTCTCCAGGCACCAACAAAGTTGATGGAGAAGCCGCTGCGATTGTGAGCGCTGCGTTGGGCACTGTGCGCTACGACTGGAAAGCCAACGATGTAAACACAGCGGGCGTATATTGGGGCTACTTCATTCGCCATAGTGCACTAGGAAAAGCTACGCATCCTGTAGGCAAGCAGTTTCAAATCGTGTTCAGGGACATGCCCTAATGTCACGATTGACTGTTGTTATCCCTTGTAAATCGGGTATTGCGCCCGAAGTTACATTGAAAAGTTTGGAGTGTCAAACTTTTCGTGATTGGGTTGTGGTGATGGTGCCGGACTTTGCGTGTAAAGGTGCTCCATGGGCGCGAAATCGGGGGTTTGAACTTGTTCAGTCTGAATTGGTGCTATTTTCTGATTCAGATATTTGTTGGTATCCGCAAGCGTTCGAACAGATGATCGGCACGCTCGATGCACATCCTGAAATATCTTACGCGTATGGCAGCTTCAGGCTCTTGGACAAGCATGGACAATTCACAGGTTCCATTCAGGCCGCACGGGAGTTCGATGCCGCAAGATTACGGCACATGAATTTTGTTTCCACGATGTCGATCATGCGAGCAAAAGACTTCGTGGGATTTGACGAAAGCCTAAAGCGTCTTCAAGATTGGGCGCTATTTTTGGACATGTTGGAACTTGGGAGAATAGGTAAGCACTGTGGACACATCATCTTTGACACGTGCTACTCGGAAGGGGGAATCACGGCAGGTTCGGTTTCGTGGGAAGATGCGGTAAAGCAGGTAAGGCGCAGACATCAACAAGCGAAAGTGGAGAACTCATGATCGAAAGTCTTCTGCATAAATGGGACTACGCGTATAAGGGCGTCTCCAAAAACACGATTTGGAGTTATGGCTGCGACACCACATACAAACTTGCATACAATTGGTTGCAGGACTGCGAATTGATTGAGGACTGGGGCGCTGGCATGGGCTTCTTTAAGACTTTGTGCAAGGCGGGACAGTATCGAGGTTTGGATTGCAGTTGCACACCTCATGCAGATGAGTATGTGGATTTCACGGCTTACAGATCTCAAGTGCCTGGGATCATGATGAGACATTGCTTAGAACATAATCATTTGTGGGAAGATGTTTTACGTAACGCGCTTGCGAGCTTCACCAAAAGGATGGCGCTGATCATCTTCACACCTTGGGCAGACAAGCAGACTCAAATTTGCACAGACCCCAAAAACGGCCAGCCTACGTTCTCCTTCGAGCCTACGCAGATCACAAATATTTTGAAAGAGTGCGACGTGAAGTGGAGTATGGAGATGAACATTCCCACACGCACTATGCATAAACTGGAGCACGTCTTTTACATCTGGAGATAGCATGTACACGAATGATGTCACCGGTTGGATGCGCCCTGTAGAATTAGATTGGCTGTACACCCAAGCACGGAGGATGTCCAGCATCGTGGAGCTTGGTTCTTTTCGCGGCAAGAGTACTGTCGCTTTTCTCGATGGTTGCAGAGGCACTGTTTATGCAGTTGATCTCTTCGACGATGAACATTTTGGACTGTATCCAGATAACACCAAGTCGGAAAATAGCATGATGCATGACTTTCTAAAAAATACGGGGAACGCTCCGAACTTGAAAGTCATCAAGACCTACACTGTGTTGGCTGCGTGCATGGTTCCTTCAGTGGATATGGTGTTCATTGATTCATCGCATGAATATCTGCAGACTCTCGCGGAACTGCAAGCATGGAATCCCAAAGCGTTGAAACTGATCTGTGGGCATGATTACATGCACGGCGCTGCTGAAGTAAAGCGTGCGGTGGACGGATTCTTCGGGTTTGAGCCCGCCAGAGTTCAAGATATCTGGTACGTGGAGAAATAATGCGCGTTTTGGTTGTAATTACAGACATTCGGCTTGGATACCTAGCGCGGACGATTAGTTCCATGCGCACGTATTTGATAGGATACTTCAACAAGCTGATTATGATGGACGATTCAGGCAGAGCCGATGTCGGTGCGTACCTGAATGAGACTTACCCAGAGTTTACAATTGTGCACAACTCAGAGAACATGGGCCGCGTCGTTACGATGGCTGCCGCATGGGACATCGTGAACAAGATGAACGCGAAGTACGTGTTTCATCTGCAAAACGATTTCACGTTCAATGAGAAAGTGTACCTGGACGAGATGGAAACCGTGCTCAATCTCTACCCATACCTTGCACAGATAGCTTTGCTTCGTCAACCCTGGAACCAAAAGGAAACGGATGCGGGGAGCATTTACCTGAAAGACGGCCTTCATCAGTACACGTTGAATCAGTGGCGAGACTACAACTGGTTGGAACAGACGATTCGATTCACAGACAACCCCGCATTGATTCGCGCTTCCGTGCTCAAACTTCCGTATCCTCAAGACGAAGAGAGCGAAGCTGAGTTCAGCACAACAGTGCGGGATGCTGGGTACAAATGTGCATACTGGGGTGTTGCGTATGACAGACCCAGAGTTACACACATCGGTTACAAACGTGGGCAAGACTATGCGGGGATGCCAATTGAAGCCCTTCTCTTACCATAAAATCTTAGGCGCGTTGGGTACGACGCCCGCGCATTACCCCTGGGCGCGTAGGTACGCAGACTTCAGAGAGGATCTTTGTTTGATTCCTCAAGAAGCCGAAATACATTTCGATGATGGCTGGCTCTGTCAGTACGAGATAGGGATGCATCTCTTGGAGAATGCAAATCGCAAAGCGTGGTGGTTCATTCCTACTGCAGACTTGGAAACCCCTGAGCGAATCTCCAAAGCACAATTAAAAGACTTGGCGCAGCGTCACGAAGTCGGATGTCACGGACATGTACACACCGATCTACGCAAACTCACCCAAACACAAATCGAAGAGCAGTTGGGGATGTCTTTGAATATTCTGGAGGATTTGATCGGACGTCCTGTATCACGATTCACTGCACCATACGAGTTTTACAATGAAAGAGTTATTACCGCTGCTGCAAAGTACAATTTGACGACTCATTTGTCGGGAGACCGCATAACGATGCTGATAGATACCAAATTTCAACAGGAGGGATTGTGAAACAAGTCTGGGGAATTACAATGATGAAAGATGAACAGGATGTCGCAAAAGAAGTTCTCGAACATCTTGTTGTTGAAGGCGTGTCAGGCATCATCGTGGCAGATAATGGTTCCACGGATGCTACCCGAGTCAGACTCAAAGAGCTAAAAGCTTCTGCCAAAATCTCCATACACATTGTGGATGATGCGGAGCCTGCATATTATCAAAGCAGGAAGATGACGCAGCTTGCTGCGCGTGCGGCTGAACTCGGGGCAACGTGGATCATTCCGTTTGATGCAGACGAATTGTGGTGTGGTGCGAAAGCTCCGTTTGCTGAACTGTTACTCAACGATGTTGCGCACGATGTACAAGTAGTCGGCCTACCAACGTATCGCTACATTGAGTCTTCTTTGGACGATTGGGGAGAGGCGAATCCGTTTCTGAGAATCCGACACAGATTTCCCAATCCGGCAGCGCAATACAAAGTTGCATACCGCTATCACTCATCCATTGAAATTGGAATGGGCAATCATCGTGTGTTGTGTGAGGGAAAGGTGTTGGCACCGAAAGTGTATGACCCTGCGACTTCGTATGCATCGATCAGACATTTCCCTTACAGAAGCTATGATCAGTTTGTCAGGAAGATGCATAACGGCGGTGCAGCCTACGCTGCCTGCCCTCCGAACACGATGTCCAAAGACACAGGACGTCATTGGAAAGGTTTTGGCAACATGCTCGCTACGTATGGTGAACCTGCAATGCGAGTGCATTACTTTACGAAGTTGTATCAATCGGAACCTTGGGCTACCAGAATGGTGGAGGATCCAGCGCCATGGTGTCGGCAGAAGAGATAACGTACGATATCGTAATCCCCAGCATGAATGTGAACGGTATCGAGCCTGTGGTGCTGAAGTGTCTGCAAACCATTCGTGAATATAGCAAGAATTACTGTTTGTACTTCGTGCAAAACGGTGATGACCTGTACGATTCAGTTGCAGATGAATTGGCGCTCCACAAAAATGTGTATATCATCCAAAACGAAGACAACCTGGGATTCGTGAAGGCTGTGAACCAGGGATTATTAGAATCGACCTCGCCGTTTGTGGTGGTCATGAACAACGACACCGAGGCAGTTCCACACTGGCTGGAAAAGCTGCGAGCACCTCTGGTTCATAAGTATGCGCTCAGTGGCCCCAGTACCACGACTCCCGACAGTTGGCAGGGGAGGTGTTCTCGGGGAATCTCTCCTGTGCGTTTGCCTGTGGGTCACATGCTGGCGTTCTTTTGTGTGATGATTCGCAGAGATGCATTGTTGAGTGTGGGTGTGCTCGATGAAGATTTTGGAATTGGATTCGGCGATGACGATAATTATTCCGCACGCGCACAGGCACAGGGATTCGGATTGGTGTACGTACCCGAGATCGTGATTCCGCATCATCACAGAACCACTTTCAAGTTGGTGTACTCCGAAGATGAAATCCAGCGTATGCAAAACTCAGCGTTGACTCTGCATTTCGACAAGCTCAAAGGTATCTCCAAAGCGATCCATCATTTTCAAGAGCGGTTGTACCGCGAGCACTTGCAAAAGATAAAGGGGTAGTGTGCAAAGTAAAATCGTAGCAATCATCCCAACCCGTGGACGAATCTTCAGTCGCACGATTGAGTCTGTACATTCTGAAATGTATGGCTACGGCGGATCGAATAATATTCACCTCACGTACGACAAATCCATTCCTGACGCGCAAAACCACCTTGTCGGATTAGCGCTTGCAGATGGTGCCGATTGGATATGGATGGTGGAAGAAGACATGGTTGTTCCCGCAGGATGCCTTTCCGCGATGCTTGCAACTGGAATTATCGTCGTGACTGCGAAGTATAAGATACGTGGCGGAACGTGGAGTCACGTATTGGACTCTGCGGGGAAATTGGTGTGCAGCGGGGTTGGATGTCTGCTTGTGCATCGAACGGTTTATGCCTCGTTGGGGGAACCTTACTTCAGAACCAATGTTTCATGGTGCTATGAACCTCGATTGGGGCTCTGTAGGAATTACCTCGAAACACGCCCTTATGGGGGTCACGACGTGGATTTTTACGGGCGGATTACTGCATTGGGGATCTCGGGCGTAGTAGTTGACGTGCGGTGCGCACACTTGAAAGTTGAGACTTGGGGGCGACAGGGTAGCAATGATGGTTGCCACAAAGTTGTTGAGATATAAAAAAGGGGTAAAAATCTCTTCCTATGCCTATAGGAGGTGGATTAACATGGAGGCTACGGATTGAGATGTCGCCAGCGTTTGAGGCGGATGATGTACGAAATGGTCGATGCGGAGACGTTAAATTGATTAGCAAGCTTGCACTGAGAAGTTGTCTGCCCCAATTCACGAATTTCGTATACTTGATTGGGTTGCAGTTTATTTCTACGATGTTGCGCATGTTTGATGTGTGCAATGCGAGGTTTGCTTGGATGTGGTGCGCGGCCTTTAGAAATCATATCGCGTATGTTGTCGCGTTGTGTGCCCGGAAACAAGTGCGAAGGTCTTACGCACGCAGGATTGTCGCAGGTATGCAAGATATATTTACCATGCGGAATCCTTTTGTACGCCATGATGTACACTACGTGGGAGGCCGGCATGAGACGTCCTTCTACATAAATTCGACCTCGACCATAGGGGTCAGCACCGCCGATCCAATTCCAACATGTGGATGTTTTAGAGACTTTCCCCCAAAATCTAACTTCAAGTGGAATTCTGTGATTATGGCTCTTTATCCAAGAACGCGCAATGCCCCAATCATCAATGTTCCACAGCATCTTTCCACACCCGCATTTGCATGGCACTCGTTTGCGCACACTCAACCTCCGAATTGTATGGGGGTATTATAGCATGGAATTGGCAGAGCTATTGAAGGTTAAGATCATAGTTTCTGAGGGGTTGTCTCTGCAAGCGGCAATACTCGCGGGGCAACAGCCATTTACCGCACTCATAACATACGCGGGAAGACTCTCCGATAAATTTGTCGGTGGTACTGAGGCCATCACTGGCGGGCCATTCCCGGTTAAGATTCCACCTGAAGTACTCTCAGCGAAGATCAAAGGGCTTGAGGGAAAGCGGGTTTTCGCTTCTGAAGACTTGACTTCCCACACAAGAGCAAAATACGTAGGCGAATTCGTATCGGCGTGGGTCGAAGATCTTGGCAACGGACTGTTCGCTGCCAAGGCATCCGGCGTACTGTACAGACACATCGATCCGACACTCATTGACAAAATCATTGAGCTTGCCCGTCTCGGCCAGATGGGGTTTTCTTACGATATGAAGAACGTGCAGTACGCGTTGAAGACACCTGACATCGCGTTGGCGGGATCCAGTGCTAACAGTGAAACTCCCCACATCGAGTTGCAGGATTTTGAGTGGCGCGGTGCGACCATTCTGAAACGTGAGGCGGCGGCGTACATGGAGACGCAGTTGGCTGCTTCAAAAATCGACAAGCAACCGAACCCCGACGATCCTGTCGGGGAGCAAGGAGAGGATCAAATGGACAAAGCAGATATCCTCAAGGCCATCGCGGATGGTGTTGTTCCCGCGATCAAGGACTTGAAACAGGAAATTCTCGCCAGCGCCATCGACCCTCTCAGGACCGAACTCGCGAACAGTGTGCAGACGCTCACCGCCGCGATTGAGGAACTGAAAGGGAAACAGGCACTGGCAGCGGCAGGTTCGTCCAAGTCTGATGAGGGCAAGGATGACGGAAAGGCCGTCTCGGGCATCACTGCCGGGGACATCGCGACCGCGTTGAAGGAAGCCATGGAGCCTCTGGTTGAGGCCGTGGCGGATCTCAAAGCTTCCATCGCGGAGAAGGACGAGAAGAAGGGGTTCAGGAAGTCTCTGGCCGCTCAGCATATCGACGTGCTGAAGAAGTACGGTGACTACGATGAGGCCGATGAGCCCACGGCAGAAAACTACCAGCGAGCTATCGACTTGGTTGCTTCGGACATTCGCATGTCCCGCGACGCCAAGGCGAAAGTCCTGAGTGAACTGGGCGGCGCGAAGCGCATGATCCTGCGTGCAGGCGCAGCGAACGGAGGTGCATAATGTTACGTAACCTGAAAGCAGGAGCCTCCAACGTCCAGAGCTTTTTGGAAGAACTCCGCGCCGCGAATTACTTCGGCAACGGCGCATTACTCGTCGATGAGTTCGACACTCTGATTCTCGACGACATCCGGCGCGAATCCATTCTCTGGAACAGAATCGACAAACGTCTCGCCCCAGGCGAAACGACCAACGGTTTTGACCAGACTGGCATCGCGACCGGGCGTGCGACTCCGCGCCGAACCCTCGGGTTCACGGCGACGGGGCCGACCCGCGTGGCACGCACTCCGCAGACGGTGAAGGCAATCGTCTCGGATACCACTTTCGGGATTTTCGACCGTTCTGTGTATCAACAGCAGGGCCGTCGCTTTGGGAATCTCGAACAGAAGGACGTGCAGGATCTCGCGGTTGCGTGCATTCGGCAGTGGGCTTCTGAGGCGTATCTCGGAAGTGCCAGCGGCGATGACGACGAATTCAATGGCCTGCGCACTCTCGTTCCCTCAGGGACCACGATTCAGGACAGCGAGTCCATCGTCACCGGAATTTGTGACGCTTGTATTGCCATGACCAACGGAACCAGCGTTGTCACTCGGCCTTCGGCCATCTACGTCAACGCTGCCGTGATTCAGATGATCAACATGGAATACGCGAAAATCGGCGACAAATTGCTGTATGCTCCGATCAAGGTCGGCGACAGCATTTTCGACACCGCACAGATCGCGACTCCAATCGGTTATCTGCCTCTGATCGCGGATCCGTGGAACACAGTCGTCGCGGGGACTCCGAACGTGTACCCGACGTTCATCCTCGATGAATCGAAGCTCTCGTGGCAGTACGTCGAAGTTTTGGGCGCTCCTGGCGCGGATCCGAAGACCTTCGAGATCGCAATGACCAATGGCTTGGATGTGCAGTACAAGTCGGTCATGTTCGGCGCTCTTGAAATCTTGGGTTCCGCTACCCATGTCAAACGCCTGAACATCGAATCGCGCACCACGCCGATTTCGATTGTCGGTTCGTAGTTCTCTTCGCGGTTGAGTCTACAGTGAGGGGGCTGAGCGCTCCCTCACTCCATCTGGAGGATTTGTGCGTATCTACTTGAAGCAGAATTACCGTGAGGTGTACACACGCAAGCATGGACTGCTGCCTGTGCTCACCGACCGAGATGTGAATCCTAAGCGATTTTACGTGGACGCCCCAGAAGATGCGGAAGCCACGTTGCAAACACTGGATATGCTTGAGGACAATTTCGAGCCCCGAACAGAAGTTCCGGTGGAAGTTCCCAAAACGCCCGAGAAGCCTGAAGGAAAGAAATCGCCCGAACTCAAGCTTCCCGAGTCTTACATGTGCAAGACGCATCAGCGAGAACACAAACGCGGCAGTTCGCAGTATGCAGCCTGTTTCGGTAAGAATCATGAACCGGCCAAACCATGAGCATTGGGACGATTATCACCGATGATGAAGTACTTGCTCTCATCCCTGGAGTGAGTTCCATAGGGGTCGGGGAAGCTTTGCTCATTAAGGCCGCAGAAGAGGCTGTACAAAAACACTGCGGCAGGGTCTTCGCATCCACTACTTACACAGACGAGGAAGTCGATATCGAACCTGGAGAACTCGGTTACGCAGGTTCGATATCTGTACAACGCAAGAATTTCTTCCTTGCGCAAGCGCCTGTAACCACATTCACATCTATCAAGCAGGTGCTGGCACGCTCTGTCACCACAGGAGCCCCCAGCGAGACGTACGTCATTCCGAGAAACGCGTACTACGTCAACATGCGCCTTGGCATCGTGACGCTCGTAGAGCCGTCTTACTATGTGTACTCTGAAAACACGCTGCTCAATCTTGGTGCAATGACTTCGTGGCCCACAGGCAAGGCTATTTTGCTATGTTCGTATATTGCGGGGTATTCTGTCGCGAACATGCCTTCGAATCTCAAAGCCGCAGTGCTGATGGCGCTCGCCCGAATGCTGAAACTGTTCTCAGAGCATTTGTTGCACATCACCAATTCCAGCGGGCAATTAGGCAACGTGACTGTCGTGGCCGAGGCATTCACGTCAAGGGAACGTGATATGCTGGCACCGTTGTGCAGGAGGAGATATTGAGCCTCCAAAATGATTTGGTCACACAGGTCGAGAGGGCAATCGCGGACTGGGCCAAGGAAGGTTATGAGATTGTGAAGGCTGACGTGCTTCGCAACCTCTCTGGGACAGTGTTGCACTGCCGTACGGACGGGACTTTGTACCGATCTATTGAGCTTTGCAGCAAGGTGGAGAAGGATGGATTTTCAATCTCCACCGATGTGAAACATGGCATCGCATGGGAAAAGGGATTCTCTCGTAAAGCATATGCAATTAACCCTGTGAACCGGAAAGCGTTGAGATGGTTCGAAGGCGGGAAGCCGATTTTTGCAAAGTATGTGTTCATTCCTGCACAGACGTTTGCGGCGAAGCCATTTATTCGACCGGCATTCGAGAAGAACTTGCAGCGCTTGGAAGATCTGTTGAACAACAAACTACCGGCAGTGTTGCGTGACAAGGTAAAGTTCACGCTGAAATTCGCGGCTTGATATGAGCACTTATGCTGTACTGAAAAAGATGCGTGAGATTCTGGCACTCGAAGGATTTCCCAAACTGGAAATTGGAGTGCCTGAGTCTGCATTGCGGGGGCCATTTCCAGCGTGGTACGTGGACATTCCGAATCAGGATTTGTCCTACGCGGATTTCAGAGCAGCGGATGTGACGGGTTCCACAGCCATCTCGGCGCTGTACGTTGTCGTCCACGAAAAGAATTTGCCATCGGTATCTGAGGGCATGGGGCAGTATTTGGACGAGATTTTGGTTCCCAGCATCGTAACTCAAATGTGCGCGGCTTCACGGCAATTGTCATTTCCAGCAAAGACCTCGATTGTGCGCACGGAGGTCGATTGGCGCAGGGGTAATCCTGTCGCTGCAGTCAAGTTTACATTGGAGATGCGTGGGTATGTGCAGAATTAAACTTCTCAAGAGTGCTCCGTTGGAGATTACATTTCACACGGGGCTGGTGGAGCGCACATTCAGGCAGGGCGTGACTTACACATGTTCTGACCTCGAATGGGGATTTCTCAAAACAACGGGGTATTTTGCAAAGCTATAACCTGCTAGGAGGTTCACACAATGCCGACAATTAATTCCAACGACTACCAGCTCATGTTCTCGCTGAAATCGCAAGCAGTCATCGAGATGGCGCTGGCAGATGAAAGCATCAACAAGTGCCGAAGCACGAAAAACTTCGCACCATTCACTCTCGCCCCTGTCAACATCGCTGACCGCGCATGGCACGGCAAGGGGCATCCGTTTTCGACGTTTGTCACCCGAATCGGAAATCAGTACACATTGCCTTCACAGGAACGCGCCTGCACCTCTTTGGAGTTGCTGTTCGCATCCGCGTACTGCTTGGGCAGCGTGGTGTCCACAATCCCGAACTCGGCATCCCCGACCGTGTATCTGCATACGATCACGTTCCTCAACACGACCACCACGAAGGAACCGCGTTATACCAGCATGGTGCAGATGCTGGGTTCCGAAAGCGTCAAGAAGTACTCGGGCGTGTGGATCAACTCGATGAAGCTGTCGGGTAATCGCATGGACCATGTGGGCCTTTCTTTCGAGGGCGGTGCGCGGAATGAAGTTTCCACAGCGATATCTTCTCCACTGTCGATCACTTCAGCAGCGTTTTTCCAAACGCTGTACGGCACGATGTCTTTCGGCGCGTACGGCGCTGAAGCAGACATCTCCGTCGAAGTGCTCAGTTGGGAACTGGGCTTCTCTCAGAACTGCCAGCCGCTGTTCTTGATGGGGAACTCCTCAGGCGACGAACTTCTGTTGTCTGAAGTGCTCATCGGCAAGCAGACCGTCTCGGGGCAGTTCGTTGTGAAGTACAGTGCAACACATCGCACCAAGTTCACTGCGAACACCAAGTGCGGTTTGATCATGACGTTGAAATCGCCTACGGTCATCGGCGCAACTGCCACTGTGCATCAGTGCGTAATCACCATTCCCGAACTCTACATCCTGAGTGAAGCAAAGGGGTTGGAAGGCGACACGATCACATTGACTCTAGGCTTCGGCGACGAGGGTATTGTAAAGACCGGATCTGGAGCGGTCGCTACGCTCGCGATCACTTCTGATCAAGGAACGAGCGAGCTTCTCATCAACGGGTGATGACTAAGATCGCAGTTCTGATGCCATCCAGAGGTGTCCTGGCAGGGAAAACGATGGAGGCGGTACTTCGAGCGCTCAGAGGGTATCAGCACGATATCTTCTGGACGCACGGACTACCGCTTCCTGAGTGTTTTAACGCGCTCTCAAAGAGGGTGTTGGACGGGGATTACACACATGGGCTTTTCGCGGAAGAGGATGTTGTGATACCCGAGAATGCACTCGCACTCATGCTCGAAGTAAACACAGACATCACGGCTATCAATTATGAAATCCGTGTTCCACACACACCCGAAGGTAGACGCCCGTTATCTTCATATTATTACATGGGTGAGCTTCTGTGGTTGAGCTTGGGGTGCACATTGATCCGACGTGAAGTCTTTGAGAAGATGCCCGCACCTTGGTTTGAGGTGGACAAGCACATCGTGGCGATCAATGATGGCTCCAAGCCTAACGGTTGGCGCTTGGGTACGCGCCCACGAGACCCGAAAGAATATGGGGGGCAAGACTCATATTTCTGCTATAAAGCACTTCAATTGGGATTTACGTTAGGTGAAGTGCCTGATGTATTGTGTGAGCACCTGCCGTCTATTTGTTCAGAAGAAGTGACAAATCCATGCGTAAATTAGTCGTTGTGATCGATCCCGAAAATCGTTACAAGAATGCGATTTATTTTAATGAGGAGCGTGTGTTGGATGGAAATCACGGGCTTGAAAGTGTGGGGATTGTTACAAGGGGCAAACGCGCAGTATTAGAGTTGGAGATCTCCGATTTTAATTTTGTGATTTTGAATGGTGCGTGTCCTGAAGCTTTTAGGATTACAAAGGTGTTGTCTATTTTAGGAGATGCTGCAAAAATTAAAATGTTGGATTCGACGTGCGAACTTTTGCAAGTTTCCTCCACAGCGTGTATAGGTTGTTCGAAGAGACCGAGCTAGATATGTTTCCAGTGTTTGTTGGTAATTACGTCACGCATGGTTGCAGTAGCTACCTCGAACATGTGTGCAAGTCCGCGATGTGTGTATGTACCTTGTGCATACAAGTAACGGATCTCTTTAACTTGAATTTCTGTGAGCTTTGCTCTACCGTGCTGTTCACCGTATGGGCGGTTTCCGCGACCTTTTTGTTCGCGATCTTGCGCATTATCGCGATGTGTTCCCAAAAACAAATGTTCGGGATTCACGCAAGGTGGGGTGTCACACTTGTGAAGCACGCAAAGATGTTTAAGAATTCTACCGTTGTGAATCTCCCAAGAAACCCTGTGCGCATTCTGTATCGTGCCACAACGTCCGTCAAGTCGGATACTCCCATATCCATCTGTAAAAGTTCCTGCAGTCCACAACCAACAACGGGTTTTCAAGGTGGGATGAATAGGGCCGAGTTTATTGACTTTTTTCCAGAAGCGCGTGATAAGATTTGCAGTGACCATTTCAATCTCCTACAAAGGTTGACTTGGTTATGTGCTCCGAGACTGTTCAAGCAGTTTCGGAGCTTGTTTAACAAGCAAGTAGTATATCAATTTGTAGAGGTGCAGTAAAGTGTTCAATTCACAGCACAATAACCCCGCTGCCGCTCGCTGTGATGTTGGTGCCCAACTAGGAGGAAACAGAAATGGAGAATACTACCGAAAAACTTGATGTAACTGTCCCCGCAGAGATCCCGTCGTTGGAGCTTTCCGCAGGTCCGATCTATCCTATCTCGTTGCATGGACGGACTGTTTATGTACACATGAAAAACTACCTCCCCCACGATTTGCAAGAATTGCAGCAAGCTCGTGCCCTCCGCATGGTTACGATGGATGAATTTACCGATATGCGAGATGTGGGAAAGATCGAAGTGGTTCAGTTCTTCTGGAAGCATTTTGATAAACTATCAGGTCCAGCGCTCATGCGCAAAGATGGCACTTGTGGCACTCCTGACGAGCATAAGAAATGGCTTTTGGCACACCCCCGCTTGGACATCGAGCGCACTGTTGTACTGCAAGGCTACGGCGGGTTAGATGTTGAAGTGCCTACCCAAGACAATGGCGTGTCTCTGCTGGACATCTCAGATGAGAACCCTATCACCTTCACCAAAAGCTTGTACTCTCCTGCACAGGATCGCGTTATTCGTTATCAACTCACGCACATTTTCAAACAGGAATCGGAGCAAGACACCCGTCGTTACAAAGAAGCAGTCGGCAACGTGCGTATGTATCGTCGGGAACGCGAGCATCAGATCCTCATCAACTATTCCACAATCGAACAGTTGTACAACTCCCTTATAAAAGAAGTTAGAGGAGTTACGTTCGAGGGCAAGCCGTGTGTAAGGCACGACATCGATCCGTGGATCGTCGGTATTCCGTTTTGGTGGAAAGATTCAGCACTTGCGGAACTGTTCAAAGGCGCTTCGGTAAAAAACGGTTAGTAGCGGAGACGTTAGCAACCACGCTCCGCGCTCAATTACAGAAGTGTCCTGACGAAGACCTGTTCGA
>Ga0208045_1000372_pt1 | contig 19362 bp, 20 predicted proteins | sample PL_2010_200m_FD_184160 | JGI IMG/M metagenome (GOLD analysis project Ga0208045, IMG submission 184160) | Freshwater microbial communities from Powell Lake, British Columbia, Canada to study Microbial Dark Matter (Phase II) - PL_2010_200m... | ecosystem: Environmental > Aquatic > Freshwater >...
GCTATGAACATCGTCCAAGAGCGGGCAAAACGAGCCGTGGAAGAACTCGGGACCGGAGTTGAGTACAAGGTCATCCCAACAGACACCAAGGAATCAATCCGTGAATGGGGCCAATCGGACGCCCTGTTCATCAATGGAAAATCGGTGAGAATGGGCCCGCCTCCCTCCTACTATAAGATCAGAAAGAAGATCTCAAAAAGAATAAAACAATAGAATACAGGCTTTTATGTCAGATCATACCCGGGCATTCCTGAACTGGAATGGATCCCTGCGGAGAGAACGGGGAGTTCCACACCTTTGCTTTCGATGGCCCGATCTTCAGTGACCCCGTTTCGTTCGGTCCGGGAGAATAGGCTGCTGTGCTCTTCAGATTTTCTTCAGAATCGGAAATTAATTTTGATTTTCAGAACAAAGTGAACCATGAGAACAGTGCAAATTGGCTTAAATGCTGGTAAGATCTGGCATCGTCTGGAGAAAGATCTGACCGATACACGGGTTGGTAGACTGGCAAAAGATTGTCTATCACGATTTATTAATCCTAAAGATGAAACAATATGAATGTAAAAACAGAAGGGAGAAGTACTATGCATCACAGGCAGACTCCCCAGAGACAAAAAGAGATCACACAGGAAAAAATTCGCTTTCGCGCATTCGAACTTTTTAACTCGAGAAGCCCAGATCAGGGGAGTGACATGGAAGACTGGCTGCAGGCCGAAAGGGAAATCAAAAACAACCACCATAAGTGATCAAAATCTCAGGGAAATTCCCTGACAGTCCTGACAGCCTTCTCCAGGTTGTCAAAGGCAAATCGGTTGACCGCAGAACCATTTTTTTATACAGAAGCAGGTAGACACTGTCCGCTTTCTTCATGGTTCCCAGCAATTCAGGACCTGACCTCCTGCCTTTTTGACATTTTGCCTATATTTGTCCCATGCGTCTCAATTACATCCTCGACAAATCCTTCGGACCGGCCGGCTCCTTTGCAGGGCTGGTGCTGGTAATAGTTGGCTTGATCCTCCTCCCTTTTTACTGGACAGGGATCATTTTGTTCGTCATTGGTGCCTTTATCGGATTCACTGTGAGCGGATGTGAAATCCATCCCGGCAAACGATTGATCCGCCAGTACCACCTGCTGTTTGGGTTACTGAAAACCGGATCCTGGCAGAGTCTGGACCGGTTTACCTGCATCCGGGTAGTGAAAACAACTCGATTTTACAGAACACTCAGTCTCTCCAACAGAAAAAGCGAAACATCCCGGGAAGATTATCGTGTGGTCCTCGAAGGGGGAACCCCACAATCCAGGGTGGAAGTACTGAAACGCAAAACGCATGAAGAGGCCATAGAAGAGGCCCGGCGGTTGTCCGAAATAGTGAAGATCACAATGCTGGATGCTGGATGCTAGATGCTGCTGCTTCGCTCCGCTCGCAGTGACAATGCTGGATACCAGATATTTGAATCTTGAATCTTGAACCTTGAACCTAATCGTCTCTCCGCCCGGACCAGCTTATTTTAATGTTACAGACCTGGCCCGTCACAACATCACAAAACCAACTGATCCTGAACTGGCTGCGCAACAGCATCTCACCCTGGTCAAAACCCTGGAGCAGACCGGATGCGGGGTGATCTACCGGCCCGAACTTCCCGGGCATCCTAATTCTGTTTTTACGAAAGATCCCATCGTTTGTACTCCACGAGGATATATTATTCTCCGGATGGGACTCCCTTCCAGGATGGGTGAAGAGCTTTGGATGGCTGAATTCCTGGATAAAGCTGGGATACCCTGTATCGGAAGCATCAGACCACCCGGGACGGTGGAGGGGGGGGATGTCATTCTGGCCGGGAAGATCGCATTCCTCGGTCGATCTACACGGACCAATCGTGCTGGTGTCCGGCAAATCGGGGATCTTCTGGAAAAGGTTGGTTTTGAGATCAGAACGGCTGCAGTCCCCGCTCCTTTTCTCCACGTCGGAGGAGCCGTCTCCCTGGTTTCCCCTGACACCCTCCTCTGTGTCAAAGGTCTTTTCCCGGATAGCTTTTTGGATGGATTTCAGCGAATTGAAGTTCCCAATACCGGTTTTATCAATGGAAATGTAATTTCCGCCGGCAACCGATCCGTGGTGGCCGAACTCTCCAACCAGCCGGCTATTGAAGCCCTGAGGCGACATCAGTACAGTGTTTACCCGGTCGATTTATCCGAATTTGTCAAAGGAACCGGCGGGCCCAGTTGCCTGATTCTGGAAGTAAAATACCAGTTGGCAATAGGCAGTTGGCAGTAGGCAGTAAGACAGTATAAAAATTCTTAATTCTTAATTCCTAATTCTTCATTCTCGTGTAAGTGTTACCTTTGCCGCAAAGATTCAGCCTGTATGCGTCTCTCTTTAAGACTGATGATCTGGTTTTTAACCGTCCTCCCTTTTAGTTTCTTTTACCGTATATCTACGTTTGTTTACTTTATGATGTATTACATTCTGGGATACAGAAAAGAGGTAGTGTGTAACAACTTACGTAAGGCATTCCCTGAAAAATCGGAAATTGAACTCAAGTATATCAAAAAAGAATTCTACAAGCACCTGGCTGATTACCTGGTGGAGGCAGTAGCAAATTTCCATATGAATGTCAGCGATTTCGACGCCCGGTACAAGTTGACCAATACGGAGCTGCTGGACCACTATGCCAGGGATGGAATCAATGTCATTCTGGCCCCCGGCCATTACGGCAACTGGGAGTGGGTCTCTTACCTGGTGCTGAAGATCAACTTTACCTGCGTGGCCATTTATAAAAAACAATCCAATAAATTCGTGGATGAACTGATCCTTCATTCCAGGGGTAAATACGGACTCCTTCTCTACCAGTATCATGACGCTTATAAATACCTGCTCAGCGCACCGGAAACAGCACCACTCTGTCTTTATTTTGCTGCCGATCAACGCCCTGCAAGAAAAGCAAAGGTTCCCTGGGTGACCTTTTTAAATCAGCCTACAGCAGCTTTTCGTGGTCTCGAAAACCTGCACGCTAAAACGCAGGGAATCGTTCTCTACGTGCATATCCGGAAAGTTAAGCGAGGCTTTTATGAAGTGGAATTCCGTCCCCTGAATAAGCTCGGAGAGGTTGATATGGTTCCTGATCTCATCGAACGTTATTTTGAAGCGCTGGAGAATAACATCCGGGAGGATCCCCGTTACTACCTCTGGTCACATAATCGCTGGAAGTTTACCCCACCTGTTGATGTGAAATCAATCCATGAAGCATAAACCGCATCGATATTCCTTACCACCCCGCTGGATTGTAAAGACCCTGGCAGGTTTCAGATCTGGTCTTTTTACCCTGCACCAGAGGCTTTTTCCCGGCAGCATTGTCGTGTATGAGAAATTCCAGTACCTCTATCTGCTTCCCTGCCTCCATGTAGCCGCTGAACTCAATGTGGCCGGATTGCTCCAAAACGGAAACAGAAAGGTGGAGAATCTGGCCAGTGAAACAAATGTAAATGCGGAAAGCCTTTACCGGGTTCTGCGTGTGCTTGCTTCCCATGGGATATTCAGGGAGCATGCTGACAAAACCTTTTCCAATACCCGCCTGTCCAGGCCCCTGATGGAGGGGCCCGAATCACTCCGGCACATGCTTCGGCATCACCTGGGCCCACTGAACTGGGCTATCACAGGAGAGCTTCTGGAAAGCGTGCGTACCGGGACAGATGGATTTAACCGGAAGTACGGAAAAAACATCTACGATTACCTGGCCGGTGATTCCGACAGGTTTGCCCTTTTTGATCAATCCATGGCGGATCTCTCCTCTCTGGGGTTGGCTCCGCTGCTTCAGGCCTATTCCTTTTCACAGTTCACAACACTGGCGGACATCGGTGGCGGGGATGGAGCTTCGCTCATCAGCATCCTCCAGATCTGCCCGAATCTCCGGGGCATCCTGTTTGATCTTCCAGCCGCCCTGACAAAGGCAAAAGAGATGCTCCACCACACGGATTTAGAAAACCTCATCACCCTAATAGAGGGGAATTTCATGGAAGCAGTTCCCTCCGGTGCAGATGGATACCTGCTGAAACATGTACTGCACAACTGGGATGATCAGCACTGCGTTGCAATCCTCTCGAACATCCGGAAGGTAATGCCGGAACAGGGAAAGCTCATCGTTGTGGAGATGCTCGTACCTCCGGGAAACAGAGCTTCCGTTGCCAAAATGATCGACATCCAGATGCTCACATCCATGCCCGGTGGAAGAGAGCGTACAAGGCAGGAATTCGAAATCCTGTTCTCCCGGGCTGGCCTTTCCCTGACTGGAGAATATCCTACGGTTGCCCCATTTTCGGTGCTCGAAGCCGGGTGGAATCGTTAACTTTGCAACCATGTCGAAATTCTTCGCTGCATTCCGGAAAGAGTGGATCCTCCTGATCCGGGACCTTCCCGGACTGGGAATTCTGTTTGTAATGCCGGTACTGTTGATCCTGGTGGTGACCCTGGCGCAGGAAAATGCCCTGAAAAGCCAGGTTGAAAAAAACAGTATTCTGATGTTCAGTCCTCCCGGATCCATTCTCGGCAGGCAGGTAAAGGCAGATGTCAGGGCCTCAGGCATGTACACGCTTGCCAAAGACTTTGTTAGCCTGGAAGAACTCCACCGTGCCATTCAGACAGGATCCGTTCCCCTTGGAATCGTAATTGCTCCGGGAGATTCGGCCATCACCCTGGTCATCGACCCCACCCTTCACCAGGCCTATAGAAATTCCCTGATCATGGCCACCACCTTCATCCTGAAGGGCGCAGCCGGAAAGGTGCTGATGCAGCAGTTGTTCGCTGCCGGTCGACCGGCAGGCTCAATACCTGCACCTGAGGTGATGCTGAATAACCTTCCCCCGGTATACCAGGAACAAGCAGTCAAAGAACGTTCGTCCATCAAACCGACACCGGTACAGAATAACATCCCTGGCTTCATCCTCTTTGCCATGTTTTTTATCGTTATCCCTCTGTCTGGAAGCGTGATCAGTGAAAAGAACGAAGGGGCGTCGTTCCGGCTCCGGACGCTCCCCACCCCCCTGTGGATAATGCTGGGAGCCAAGGTCCTGTTGTTCCTTCTGGTCTGTATCATCCAGTTCCTGCTGATGTTACTGGTTGGATACTGCCTGCTGCACCTTGTGTTCGGATTTCCCGAACTGGAGATGGGATCCAGTTTTCCTGCTATGGCAGTGGCCACCGTGACGGCCGCACTCGGGGCCATCGGATTCGGCCTGCTGGTGGGAGCCGGTTCACGAACACATAACCAGGCCGCTCTGTTCGGGTCGGTGATGGTGGTGATACTCGGAGTCATCAGTGGTACCTTCCTCCCTATTCACGTTATGCCTAAAATAATCCGGATCATCAGCGGTTTCTCTCCCATCCGCTGGGGAATTGACAACTACCTGGAACTCTTCATACGCGACGGAACCCTGCGGGATATTCTTCCCCGTTCACTCTGGTTGCTATTGTTTTTTATCTTTGCACTGCTAATCAGCCTGTTTATTTTTCAAAGACGGGATTAATGCCGTGAGATTATGAAAGAGAAAGAGGGCTTTGTGGATTGTCCGGAGCAACAGATGATTGTCTATGTGGAGAAAGAAGATGGTCAGTACGGACCGATGCAAACCGGATCCTACATCACAAAAAATTATATCGAGGATTATTTTCTGAAACGTAACAATTTGATTTCCAAATTGAAAGAGCAGGTTGATCGGGAGGAGATCAGCCCTGTGAAGTTATTTATGGTGCTGGAGGATCTGACCGTCAGCGAGCTCTCTGCCCGGACCCGCATTCCGTTCCGTAAGGTTAAAAAACACCTGCTCCCGGGACCTTTTAAAACCATCCCGAACACGTTACTTGAACACTATGCCGCTGTTTTCAACATCACCGTTGAGCAGCTCCTTGACGTTGATGCAGGTTACGAACAGAAGAACGATGAAGATGCAAGCAAATGACTACCATCCCTTTTAACCATAAGATGGGTGCCCACTGTGAATCGGGTACCGTCACCTCACTGCTCAACCACGCCGGACTAACGATCTCAGAACCCATGGTGTTTGGCATTGCCAGCGGGATTTTTTTCGGCTACTTCCACAAACACAAATCCTTTCCCTTTCCCACCTTCATTGTCCGGAACCGTCCCGGTGAAATTCGGAAGAATATCGGGAAACAGCTGGGAATCAGGTTTCAAACTTTTTCCTTTCCCAGGGAGGAGTCCGGAATGGAGAAACTGGACGAACTTCTTATCAGTGGGATACCGGTGGCTTGTCAGGTTGACTTTTTCTATCTGGATTATGTCCCGAGCTGGGAACGCGTCCACATCAATGTACATTTCATGGTGGTTATCGGGAAAGAGGGATCTGACTACATCATCAGCGACAGCTATTTCCCCGGGCCGGTCCGGCTGCCGGAACATTCACTCCGTAAAGGACGGTTTGCCGGTGGAACTATGTCACCGAAAGGATTCATCTTTTACCCAGCCCATGTTCCTTCGAGCTCAGACCTGCGGAAACCGATCCTCAAAGGAATCCGGAAGGCCTGTTTCAATATGCTCAGTATTCCGGTTCCTTTTATCGGGATCAAGGGGATCCGGCTCTTTGCCAAACGGGTAGCGGATTGGCCGAAGCTGGCCAGAGATACGGAGCACCTCTCCCATGAAGTGATGAAAATCAATATCCTCCTGGAAGACCAGGGAACAGGAGGTGCCGGATTCAGGTACATGTATGCCACGTTTCTGCAGCAGGCAGCCGATATCGTTGAACTACCGGAGTTGAAAGAGCGGTCGGCAGAGCTGATGGCCATTGGCGACGGCTGGCGGGAGATCTCGCTTTTTGCTGCCCGGATCGGCAAGAACCGGGATCTGGGAACTGCCCGTATGAAGGAGCTGGGCGACCTGATCATGGATCGTGCTGCCGTTGAAGAAAGATTCTTCAACGGATTGAAAAAGAGCGTAAAATAGGAGAAAGACATGGCCATTGAACCGAGTGAAGAGCTGAAGATGGAGATCAAGAACCTGATTATGACCACCCTCAATATCACAGACGTGGATCCGAATGATATAGATGACACTGAACCGCTTTTTGGTGGTACCAATGCTCTTACGCTTGACTCTGTCGACGGCATTGAGATCATCATGGCGTTGCAGCGACACTACAATGTCAGATTGAATGATCAGAACCTGGCACGACATATCATCCGGTCCATTCATACTATCGCGGAATTCGTTGCGCGGGAAAAAGCAGCTAATTGAAAGACTCTTACCTCATCGCAGGGATGCGTTGCGGCCCCCTTATGCGTCTGTTATCCCGTAATCACATTGCCTGTACCCCGAGGAACCTGATCCGGATTGTGTTTTTGCTTCAGAGTTCCTGCTGGTCATCCCTCTTTTCACGTATCGAGCAGGCACGATTCGGCGCTGCACTGGCCAGAACACCAATTCCACTGGATCCGGTATTCATTGTCGGACACTGGCGTACAGGTTCCACCCTGCTGCATCAACTCCTGGTACAGGACCCTGAAATGACCGCTCCTACCCTTTTTCAGGTCGCACTGCCGGAACATTTTCTGGTCTCCTATCGCTTTTACAAACCGCTTCTCACTTCCCTTATGGGCTCTACCCGGCCGATGGACAATGTGAAGATCGGCATGAATGAACCCCAGGAAGATGAATATGCCTTTTTTCGGCTGACCACCCATTCTCCGCTGGAACACCTCATCTTTCCGCGGAAGCAAGAGTATTTTCTCAAAGAGGCCCCATTTCTTCCTTCCGGAGAAGACCTTACCCGGTGGGAATCCTGTATGACCGACTTTTTCAGAAAACTCCATTTCGCCTCGGGCCGGCGAATCGTATCCAAAAATCCATTCAATTCGTTTCGTATTCCCCAACTGATTAAACTTTTCCCCGAAGCCCGGTTTATTCATATTGTCCGCCACCCCTTTGCGGTTGTCCCGTCAACCACGCATCTCTGGCGGGTGGTTCAGAAGCAAAATATCCTTAACCGGAATTCCTGCACCCCGGAGGCAGAAGAGATCTCTCTTTTCCTTTTACAGATGATGGAGACCATTCAGGAAGAATTTCTCCAGCTGCCTTCCCATCGTCAAGCAGTAGTCCTGTATGAAGATCTGGAGCAAGATCCGGTGGGATGCCTGCAAACACTTTACGGCAGGCTTGAACTTCCGTTTTCAAATGCATTTGAAAGAAATTTATCCTGCTATCTGGCAACACTTGCTGGATATAGAAAAAATGTCTATTCACTTTCTGAGAATGAAAAAAAATTGATCGGTAGTATCATGTATCTGCAAATGGAACGTTATGGTTATACTGAATGTAGTTAACTTTACACCTTGATACACTCCAAATTTGCATTACCATGAATCGATATTCCCTTCTCATCATGACTTTTCTGATCTGCACTGGAATTGCTGCTGCTCAGAACGAGGGTGGACAACAGGCAGGTAACGTTGCAAAACCCAACCTGATACGCACCGGTTTTTATCTGAAATTGGGTCCTGTCATCCCCATGGGCTCTTTTGCATCGGATCAGACTATCATTGACCTGCCTCCTTTCGATCGCGATACAACCGTTTTCTCTGCTGCTCATATAGGTGGGAATTTAGGACTGGGGTATCTCATCTACATCGGGCCCGGTGTGGCGAACAACTATCTGCGATTTGGAATTGACGCCACCTTTCTGGATGGATGGTTCGTAACATCCAAACCAACCCTCCCGTCCGGCTCCAGTAAAAAGGAGACCGAATTCTGGTATTATTTTATCGGACAAAAGTTCGGGCCTCTGATCACCATCAATCCGATTGATAAACTGATGATTGACCTGAGTTACAAGTTGAACTTCAACGTCAGCTGGCACAACAGTGACTGGGGTTACCGCATCACCGGCCAGGAGTTGATGATGAACATCCGGTACCGGATCATTCTGGTCGCATTCCAGTATAACTTTAGCACAATGAACTACAACGACTTTGACAACTCACGCCCGGATCACAGTATTGATATTACCAACTTCAGGATACTGCTAGGATTTAAATTTTAGCTGGAATAGTTGGAAAATAGAATAAGTCCATATACTTTTGTTCACGTTTAAATTAGGAACATTAACCAAATCCAAAGACCTATGAAACGAGTTATTTTAATGCTTGTTGTCGGCGTTTTTGTTGCCGCTGGTGGATCTCTCTTTGCCCAGAAAATCAAATCAGGGAGTTTCGCTGCACTGCAGGGTCAAACGGTCGTTAACCTGGAGTATGATTATTCCAACATGGCCGTTGGCAAATTTAAAAAAGAAGCTGATTACGTTGCAAAACGTACTGCTGATATGAACAAAAAAGAGGCAGGAAGTGGCGATACCTGGGCGCAGGCCTGGGTGAATGACCGTTCTGCGAGATTTCATCCGATGTTCGAAAAGAACTTCAATGGAAATGCTGATAAATGCGGATTAACAGGAAAGGAAGCGGCCAGTGATGCAAAGTATACGCTGATCATCCGGACCATCTTCACTGAACCCGGCTTCAATGTGGGTGTAACGCGGCAAAATGCTTACATCAACATGCTGGTGGATCTGGTAGAGACAGCCGATCCCGGCAAAGTTCTCGGATCGATTGAGTATAAAAATGTGCAGAGTGTGAACATGATGGGGTACGACTTCGATACGGGCGGACGGATCCAGAGTTGTTACGATCGTGCCGGCGATAAAATTGCCAACACCATCTGTAAAGCCATTTCAAAGTAACCTTTAGACTACCGGGAATATACTTTTTCCCCACTTACCCACGTTTCCATCACCCTTACTTCCGGCACCTCTGCCATGGGAATTTCCATAATGTCCTTTTCAAGCACCACGAAATCAGCCCATTTCCCGGGCTCAAGACTTCCGTATTCGCCGTCATCAAAATTTGCTCTGGCAGCCCAGATGGTCATGGAACGGATCGCCTCCTCCCGGGACAGGGCGTTTTCCGGCTGAAACCCTCCTTCAGGGTATCCGGTAAGATCTTTTCGTGCCACGGAGGCATAAAAAGTCAACATGGGATTGACCTGTTCGATCGGAAAGTCGGTTCCGTTAGCCAGCCAGCCGTTTTGTTTCGACAGGTCCTTATAAGCATAGGCCCATTCAATCCGTTCAGGACCAAGACGGCTTCCTGCCCAGTACATATCGGAGGTAGCATGGGTTGCCTGCACAGAAGGAATCACATTGTATTTCTGAAACAGGACCAGATCCGCAGGATCCACTACCTGGGCATGCTCAATGCGCCAGCGCCTGTCATTCTTCCCCTGCAGAAATTCACCGTACACATCGAGTACCTCCCGTACTGCTTTATCTCCGATGCAATGTGTGTTCACCTGGAAGTTGTTGTCATAGGCCATCCGGCAAATTTCCCTCATTGAATCGGGCGAGGTGACCTGGATCCCATTGTTAAAGGGATCGTCGCTGTATGGTTGCTTGAGAAGTGCCGTGCGGCTGCCCAGACTCCCATCAGCATAAAGCTTAATAGAGCAGATGTGAAACCGGTTGTTGTGGTACGGACCGTGTGTCACATATTCCTCCAGGTTCTCCTGTGTGGGTTCAACCATGGCATAGATATGGATTTTTAACTTGCCCTGCTGCAGGGCCGAATCCATCAGATGCAAGGTGGTGTTCTTCAGACCGGCATCGGAAATGCCTGTGAGGCCATATGAAAAGCAGCGCGCTTCCGCTTCGCGGAGCAGTTCCAGGATAGTTTCCGGGTCAGGTTTTGGAATGGTACTTTTGATATGGTCGGCTGCCGTTTCACGAAGAATTCCTGTCAGCTTTCCATCCATCATATCTACTTCCAACGGCGGAAACCGGTGGTGGGCAATTAATCCGGCCCTGTTAAGCGCTTCCTGATTGGCCAGGACGACATGTCCGTCGATCCGGACGAGCACGACAGGTCGGTCGGGCCAGCGCTTATCCAGTTCTTCTTTGGCAGGGAACTCCTTCACCTGCCAGAGATTCTGATCCCAGCCCCGGCCGGTAATCCAGCTAGTATCATCCAGTGTATCTGCCCTGACGACCCGTTCAACGACTTCATCAAATGAGCGGCAACCCACCAGATCGATCCACTGAAGGCCCAGCGCCAATCCGTAAAAATGACAGTGGGCATCAAGAAATCCCGGAAAAACGGATCGACCTTCGTTATCAACCCTTTTGACTGCATTGTACCTGGAGATCAGCTCCTCGTCCGTACCGGTTTCAATGACTTTCCCATGGTCAATCGCCATCGCTTCCACCACGGTACCGGCCTCATCCAGGGTATAGATACGTGCATTGTATACAAGGGTGTCAACGCTCTTTTTCATGGTACAGGATTGCGTGAAAAGAATAGGAATTAGTAAAATACAGACAAGCAAATATCTATTATTCAGACACATAACAAATAAAATGTTTGATTGTTCAAAAATATGAAAACATTTCCTGTAATCACTTGACTTTTATTAAAAGGTTTTATTATTTTTGTGAAATACAAATTCAACTATATAAATGAACTATAAAACCTTTAATCTTAGGTTTTTTATTGTTTTCTCAATTATTCTGGCTGCAGCGCTCATGCGATTGCTACCGCACTGGCCTAACTTTACTCCGGTGGCAGCCATGGCATTGTTTGCGGGAACCTATTTCGAGAGAAAGCAGTTTGCTTTCGCCATACCAATCGCTGCCATGTTTCTGAGCGATATCGTTCTCGGGTTCCACGTCCTCATGCCGGCTGTATACCTGAGTTTCGTTATTACGGTAGTCATCGGAGCGACCATCCGAAAGCACATCTCGGTGCGTAACGTTGTGCTGGCTTCTCTCGCCTCAGCGGTGATCTTTTTCCTGATCACCAATTTTGCGGCCTGGCTTGCAACTCCATTCTACCCACAAAACTTTATGGGACTGATGGAGAGTTACCTGGCGGGACTTGCATTTTTTAACGATGGATCCAAGGGGATCTCCTTTTTTGTGAATGACATCCTCGGGACTCTCTTCTTCAGTGCAGTATTCTACGGAGTCTATTACCTGGCTCAGATGCGTTTTCCGGTACTTGACCGATCCAGGTTTTAGGAGAAAAGCTCCTCATCCCTCTCCAGGAGAAGGATGGAATGCTGAGGAACAATAAAATACTTTTCGTCATTCAGCATGATTTCGATGGCGCCCTTCTGTAAAAATATAGCAAGGTCGCCTTTTTTTGCCTGCAACGGAATATAGCGCACTCTCTCATCCGTTGGTTTCCAGGATTCATGTTCATCATCCGACGGAATGGGCACCGGATACCCGGGCCCACATTTCACCACATACCCGGTCTGGAGCTCCTCTTTCTCCTGGTATCCGGGAGGCAGGTAGAGTCCCGCTTTCGTTTTATTGGATATCTTTTTCGGCTTGATGAGGACCCTGTCTCCAACCACAATCAGGTTTTGGTGGTTCCCCTCCGGTTCACTGTTCATGCCTGTAAAATTCAACTGTCAAAGATATAAAATCCGGATGAGAGCAGCGCTCTTCATTTCAGGAAAAAGCGGTACTTTTGTGCCAATGGAAGACATCATTCGTTTATTGCCGGAGTCGGTCGCGAATCAGATTGCTGCAGGTGAGGTTGTTCAGCGACCGGCTTCTGCAGTTAAGGAATTACTGGAGAACTCCATCGATGCCGGTTCTACGGAGATCACACTGATTGTGAAAGACGCCGGGAAAACGCAGATCCAGGTAGTGGACAACGGATGCGGGATGTCGGAACGGGATGCCCGGATGTGCTTTGAACGACATGCTACTTCCAAGATTAAAACAGCCAACGACCTGCTGGCGGTCCGGACTCTTGGTTTTCGCGGGGAAGCCCTGGCTTCTATCGCCTCCATCGCGCAGGTCGAACTCAAATCAAAACGAACGGAAGAGGAGAACGGTACACTCGTCAAGGTAAACGGTTCCGAGTTCATCTCTCAGGCTCCGGTCAGTTGTAAGGACGGCACGTCGGTCACCGTCAAGAACCTCTTCTATAATGTCCCTGCCAGAAGGAACTTTCTTAAAAGCAACACACTTGAGCTCAAGTACATAATGGAGGAGTTCAACCGGGTTGTCCTGGTTCACCCCGACATCACCTTCCGCCTGTACAACCAGGAGAAACTGCTTCTTCAACTCTCCCCGTCGAACCTGAAGCAGAGGCTTGTGGCCTTGTTGGGTAATAGCTATAACCAGCGCCTCATCCCGGTGAGCCAGGAGACACAACTGGTGAATCTCTCGGGCTACATCGGAAAACCTGAATTTGCAAAAAAAACAAGAGGAGAGCAGTATTTCTTCGCCAACGGACGCTTCATCAAGAACCCTTATCTGAATCATGCGGTGGAGAACGCCTATCATGAATTAATTCCAACTGACGCATTTCCCACCTATTTCATTCACCTTGAGGTGGATCCTCAGACCATCGACGTCAATATCCATCCGACCAAAACTGAGATCAACTTCCAGGATGCCAGGAGCATCTATGCCATTCTCAACTCGGCTATCAAACAGTCGATTGGAAGGTATAACCTCACCCCCTCGTTAGATTTTGAGACGGAAAAATCGATGGACCTTCCTCCGATCCCGGAAGGCCACCCCGTGCAACAGCCGGCCATCCGGATTAATCCTGAATACAATCCCTTCGAGAAACAGACAAAACCACAACTTGAGATCAATTACCGGGCACCCGCTGGTGAGGGAGGTAACCAGTGGAAGAGGCTTTTCGATCCCATCAAAGAGATTCATCCCGGACATCGGCAACCCACCGAATCCGGGGAGGAGCCTCAGCCTGTCATTCCATTGGAAAAACCGGTTGAAGAGGTAAATTCCGTTCTACAGATAGACCATCAATACCTGGTTACTACGATCCCTAACGGAATCGTCATTATCGACCAGCAGTCTGCCCATGAACGAATTTTATACGAACTATTTCTCCGCCAGGGAGATAGCCCTTCGTCTGCTCCCCAACGGCTGCTGCTGCCACAAACCATTCAGGTAACTCCCGACGATGCGGAAGTGGTCAGGGATATCTCCGGGTTATTGGAAAAGCTTGGATTCGAGATCTCTGAATTCGGAAAAAATACATTCCTGGTGCACACTGTCCCTTCGGGTGTTGCACAATCGGAGATCCAGTCGTTGATCGAGGCCGTGCTGGAATCCTCTAAAACCGAAACTGAGGGTTTCAGTCAGAAAGGAGAGCAAAAACTGGCCCGTACCATGGCCCGGAAGCTATCGATCAAACCGGGCAGATCACTGAGTCAGCAAGAGGCCATGTCCCTAATCCGGCAATTGGTGAATTCCTCCGCCCCCGACCTCTCTCCGGAAGGCAAACCTACAATGTTTCTGTTAAGCTTCGAGGACCTGGACAAGAAATTCAAACACACAACCTGAACGCATGAGTTCCAACCAATATACCCCCAGCGGCTTCCGGCTTCTTCCGCCGGTAGTTAAAAACCTGTTGATTATCAATGGCCTGTTCTATCTGGCGACCCTGACCTTTGAAAGCACCTTCCACATTGACCTGGTCAGGTTTCTTGGACTTCACTATTTCCAGTCGGAATATTTTCAACCCTACCAGTATGTATCCTATATGTTTCTGCATGCTGACTTCTGGCACATCTTTTTCAATATGTTTAGTCTCTGGATGTTCGGGTCGCTTCTTGAAAACGTCTGGGGTCCGAAACGGTTCCTTACCTTCTATATGATCACCGGGATCGGAGCAGCCCTCATTCAGACGCTGGTCAACTGGTGGGACTTCTCCTCCCTGCAGCAGGAGGCTCTTCTTTATGCTGATCAACCCACCCTCGATACCTTTGTGGGCTTTGTCAAACAGAATTTCCCCAACTACTACGATTACCATGATACGATCCGGGCCTTCATCAGCCAATGGACACTCAATCCTGCCAATCCGGGGTATGCTTCCCAATCGGTCGATTATGTGAACCAGTTGATTCAGATGCAGATGAACATTCCAACCATTGGAGCCTCCGGGGCCGTATTTGGCATTCTGCTCGCATTCGGGATGCTGTTTCCCAATATGCTGGTTTACATCTACTTTCTAATCCCTGTAAAAGCCAAATGGATTGTTATTATCTTGGGTGCCATTGAGATCTTCTCCGGGATATCCAGGAATCCTAGCGACAATGTGGCCCATTTTGCCCACCTGGGCGGGATGCTATTCGGATTTTTCCTGATCCTCTATTGGAGGAAAAAGCAATTTAGTAATTAACACTGCGTTGGTATGAATATGACTCGACAATCACAAAATCCCTGGTTTGATGCCCGTAACTTCTTCAGACAGAAGTCGATGCTCTCTTACCTTGTGCTCATCAACATCGCCGTCTGGATCCTGCTTCAGATCATCCGGGTACTGGCCTTCCTGTTTGAAAATACCGAGACTGCTTCGGCATTTTCAGCCGTGATCGACTACCTCGCAGTACCGGCTTCGCTACCACTGCTGTTGCATCGCCCCTGGACACTCTTGACTTATATGTTCCTCCACGTCAGCATCTGGCATATCCTCTTCAACATGCTCTGGCTCTTCTGGTTCGGCCGCATTTTCCTGGAATACCTGACGGAAAAGCAGTTGCTCCTGGTCTATATGCTGGGCGGACTGGCCGGAGCCTTTGCATACATTTTTGCCTATAATGTATTCCCGGTTTTTGCACCGATGCTGGGACGATCTTACGCACTGGGAGCTTCGGCATCGGTGATGGCCATCGTAACAGCCATCGCTTTTTACGTCCCGAACTACAGCCTTTACCTCCTTTTTTTCGGAAGGGTCAAAATCATCTACATCGCAATAGTACTTTTCATCCTGGACTTCTTCACCATTCCCGGTGGAAATGCAGGTGGACAAATTGCACACATTGGAGGTGCATTGCTTGGATTTCTCTATATCAAAACCCTTCGGCCATCATCCATCTCCGGATTTAGTTCCAAGGTTTCCATCTCGTCCTGGTTTACCCGTATGTTCACCGTCAGTAAAAAAGGTCGGGACAAGAAACGGACTGCACGAAGGCCCATGACCGATGATGAATTCAATTATCAAAAGAATCAACAGCAGAAGCGGATCGATATGATCCTGGACAAGATCTCCAAGGGAGGGTATGATAGTCTGACCCGCGAGGAGAAGGAGTTCCTTTTCAAATCATCCGGAAAACATTGATTTCAGCTATGGGGAAGTACCGCAACACATCCTCCCGTATCTTTGCCTACGCCCTACTGATCATTAACCTGTTGGCGGTCATCTCTCTCTTCTGTTCCTATGCCGCGCAGTATATCGACCCTCATGAATCATGGATCTTTGCCGTTTTCGGACTTCTGTACCCATGGATCCTGATTGTCAATGTCTGCTTTATAATTCTCTGGCTCATCCTATGGAAAAAATATGCCCTGATCTCCCTGATTGCCATCCTGATCGGATGGAAAGAATTGAATACCATGATCTCCCTACCGGGTGAGAATCCCATCCTCTTGCCTGGTCCAAACTTCAACCTAATGACGTGGAACCTTCACGGGTTTGCCGGACAAATGAATGTCAGTGGTGATGTCAGACCTGAAGTTACCGAATACCTGAACGCGGAGAGTGCGGATCTGGTCTGTCTCCAGGAGTTTTACATCCGGGAAGCCGAATCGGACCCCGTGATCCAGAAAATGGCCAGAATGTGGGGACTCCCCTATTATTATGTGGCAGATTACTACCATACCGGGAAATTGAACGAGGTGATCGGAATTGCCACATTCAGCAGGTTCCCGATTGTAAGGAGAGGGTCGCTCAGCCATCAACCCAGAAATTGCTTCTGCATCTTTACCGATGTGGTTCTGGATCAGGATACTATTCGGATCTTTAACGTTCACCTGGCTTCGCTGCGTCTCGGACAAAAAGACATTAATTTTTATTACCAGCTGAAGAAAAATGAAACAGATAACGTGAATCTGAGAGCCGGGTTTTTCAGTATCCTGAAAAAACTGAAGCAGGCTTTCCAGCAACGTGCCACGGAGACAGATAAACTACAGGAAGCTATCAGTCAATCTCCCTATCCTGTGATCGTTTGCGGAGACCTGAACGATTCCCCGTTCTCCTATACCTATCGTCAGCTTACACGGAACCTGACAGATGCCTACCGGGAAGCCGGCGAAGGATTCTTCGGAAGCACTTACGACGGAGCCTTCCCAAATTACCGGATTGATTATATTTTCTACGATACCCATTTCAAAGCCTTCTCCTACAAAAAATCGGATGTCCAGTTCTCCGATCACTATCCGGTATCGGGACTGATCATGATTTCCACCAGGTGATATGGAGTTTAAACTGACCAGTGAGTTTCAGCCAACCGGTGACCAGCCTGAAGCGATCAGACAACTGGTAGAAGGACTGGGGCGGGGAGATGAATGCCAGGTGCTGCTGGGAGTGACCGGATCAGGGAAAACATTTACAGTAGCGAATGTCATACAGCAGGTACAGCGCCCCACCCTGGTCCTCAGTCACAACAAGACGCTGGCTGCCCAGCTGTATGGAGAATTCCGGCAGTTTTTCCCGGAAAATGCCGTGGAATTCTTCGTTTCCTACTATGATTATTACCAGCCGGAAGCCTATATCCCGACCACCAACACCTACATTGAAAAAGATCTCTCTATCAATGATGAGATTGAGAAACTGCGGTTAAGCACCACCTCATCTCTCCTCTCTGGCCGGAGGGATGTCATCGTGGTCTCCTCTGTATCGTGTATATACGGGATCGGAAATCCGGATGATTTTGCCAGCAATGTGATCCATATCAAGGTGGGGGACAATCTCAGCCGGAACAAGTTCCTGCTGGCCCTGGTGAACAGTCTCTATGCCCGGACTGAAGGCGATTTTATACGGGGTCGTTTTCGTGTACGGGGTGACACCGTGGATATTTTCCCGGCATACCTTGATTTCGCTTACCGGGTCATCTTCTGGGATGACGAAGTGGAGAATCTGGAGGCCTTTGATCCGACAACCGGCCGGAAGATTGATCAGTATCCCTACCTGAATATTTATCCGGCTACTATTTTCGTGACCTCCCCAGATAAGATGAAAGAGTCTCTCACTGAGATCCGGGATGACCTGATCAGGCAATGTGCCTATTTCAGGGAAAACGGAAGGGAATTCGAGGCCAAGAGACTGGAGGATCGGGTGTCGTACGACATAGAAATGATGGGTGAACTGGGTTACTGTTCAGGGATCGAGAACTATTCACGCTATTTTGACGGCCGGGCACCCGGCTCCAGGCCTTTCTGCCTGCTCGATTACTTCCCGGATGATTTCCTGATGGTTGTCGATGAGAGCCATGTTGCCGTACCGCAGATCCGTGCCATGTACGGAGGAGACCGTTCACGCAAGCAAACTCTGGTGGAGTATGGATTCCGGCTTCCCTCTGCCCTGGATAACAGGCCTTTGAAATTTGACGAATTTGAAAGGATGATCCATCAGATGTTGTTTGTCAGTGCCACTCCTGCCGATTACGAATTGCAGCGGTCTCAGGGTGTGCTGGTGGAACAGGTGATCCGGCCAACCGGGTTGCTTGATCCGGAGATCGTCGTGCGGCCCAGTCAGAACCAGATCGATGACCTGCTGGAGGAGATCGATCACCGGGTCCGGAGCAAGGAGCGCGTGCTGGTTACCACCCTGACCAAACGAATGGCTGAAGAGCTTACAAAATACCTTACACGGCTTCAGATCAATTCCCGGTATATCCACTCCGATGTCGACACCCTGGAGCGGGTGGAGATCATGCGTGATCTACGACTTGGGAGTTTCGATGTGTTGGTGGGGGTCAATCTTCTCCGGGAGGGGCTCGATCTGCCGGAGGTCTCTCTGGTTGCCATCCTGGATGCCGACAAAGAGGGTTTCCTGCGGTCGGAGCGCTCCCTCACGCAAACAGCAGGCCGGGCAGCACGGAACGTGAACAGTAAAGTCATTATGTACGCCGACCATATCACGGTATCGATGCAACGGATGATGGATGAAACCAACCGCCGAAGGGCAAAACAGATCAGTTATAACACCGAACATAACATTACTCCAACTCAGATTGTGAAGAGTATGCGGGATATTCTTGGGCAAACTGCGGTCGCAGATTCAAGGGGAGGGGCTGTAAGGGCTTATCTTGAGCAGGAAACAGCCGGTGTGGCTGCTGACCCGTTAATTCCATACCTTTCCAGAGAAAAGCTTCAAAAGTTATTAACAACCACGCGGAAATCCATGGAGATAGCCGTCAAAGAGCTAGATTTTATTGAGGCTGCACGATTGCGTGATGAATTGGCGCTGATCCAGCAACATCTTGACTCAAAATGACATCCTCCGGAAACCATTGATTTTAGTCAACAACTTTTAATAT
>Ga0208045_1000376_pt1 | contig 19294 bp, 19 predicted proteins | sample PL_2010_200m_FD_184160 | JGI IMG/M metagenome (GOLD analysis project Ga0208045, IMG submission 184160) | Freshwater microbial communities from Powell Lake, British Columbia, Canada to study Microbial Dark Matter (Phase II) - PL_2010_200m... | ecosystem: Environmental > Aquatic > Freshwater >...
ATACTATATTTAACATAGCATGGTTTGAAGAAAAAATCAACATTAAAGGTAGGTTTTTTTAGTTATTTGTCAATCTGCTAAAATCAGTCAAGGAAAGTTTCTCCGGCCGTATATTACGGTCAAGGGAATACTTTTTAAAAAATTGCTCTAGTTTCTGCGCAGGGATCGTATCTTTGAGGCTGTTGCGTAAAGTTTTTCTTCTCTGGTTAAATGCCGCACGGATAACCTTAAAAAGCAGCTTCTCCTTCTCTGGGTTTGCTTGCCAGTTAGGCTTTAAAGTAAGGCGCACAAATGCCGAATCAACTCTCGGGGCAGGGAAAAAACAGGACCTTTTGATATAAAATAAAATTTCGGGACTTGAGTGATATTGCAGAAAACAACTCAGTGAGCCGTAATCGGCTCCACCAGGGAGCGCTACTAATCTCCTGGCATATTCTTTCTGCACTGTGAGGTGGATTGAGTCTACTCTCTTACGGTACTTTAAGAGATATTCGATAATTGGGGTAGAGATATAGTATGGTATATTTCCGATTACCTTTAGTTTTTTCCCGAATTTAACCGGCAGTTTTGATAAATCTAGTTTTAGTATATCGCGGTTAATAATTTTTACATTTGGATACGCAATAAGATTGTTTTTTAAAATCTCTGTAAGGCTAGTATCGATCTCGACAGCTAAAACTGATCCGGCACTTTCCGCAATCAGTTTGGTTAACTCGCCTCTTCCGGAGCCTATTTCTAAAACCGTATCCTTTTGGCTCAAGCCGCAGGCAGAGATAATTTTTCTCTTGATGTTTGGGTCAATCAGGAAGCTTTGGCCTAATCTTTTTTTAGGTTTGATCTGCATCGTATCGCTAAGCGGATTGCCTCTATCAATGAGGAAGGGTCAGCCAAATTAGTCGCGGCAATATCAAAAGCAGTCCCGTGTAAAGGGGAGGTGCGGATAAAAGGCAAACCCAGGGTCAGGTTTACCCCGTATTGCCTGCCTGTTAACTTTAGTGGTATTAAGGCCTGATCATGGTACATAGCAATCAGGCAATCGAATTTATCTTCTTTTGCCTCTATAATTGCGATATCAGCCGGTCTGGGACCTTCTATTGGGCCGACTTTTAAGCGGAATTTTTTAAGCGCGGGCTTAATAACCGAATTTTCTTCGTCACCGATTAATCCATTATCCGAAGCATGCGGATTCAAGCCGCAAACCATCAGGCGCGGTTGCCTAATCCTGAAAAGCTCTTTTAAAGACTGATAGGTTAAGCTGATGGTTTTATAGATCTTATCTTGGCTTAACTGGCGGGAAACCTCTTTTAAGGCTACGTGGCGGGTTACCAGGCTGAATTTTAATTGGTGGTTTAAAAGCATCATTACTAAATTATTATTCTTAGTTTTGTGGCTTAAATATTCGGTGTGCCCGGAGTATGGGAATCCGGCAAGGCCAAGCGCTTGCTTAGATATCGGGCAAGTCACCAAACAATCGATCTCTTTCGAGTTTATCAACCCTATAGCAGCATCCAGATACTCTACCGATGCCCTGCCATATTCGGCTTTAATTTTTCCAAACTTAAAATTTCGTTGGTTTACGTTCTTTAAGTCAATATTTTCCGGCTCTATCGTTTTAGCAAGGAATTTCGCCGCCTGAGTTAATACCCAGCGGTCTCCGATAATCGTGAAATCAACTGAATTACCAAAAGCAAGTAATGCCTTAAGCGCCAATAATGGGCCGATCCCGGAAGGGTCACCGATAGTAATACCGACCTTGGGCTTATAAGATTTTAATGTAAGCGGTTTTTTTGATTTCATCAAGCCACTTGATTAACTCTTGCTGCATCTTTTGCCCGTAAAGTAAAGCATGGATACGCACCTGGATTTCCGATAAGCTTTGTTTACGCTCTGGGACAATCTGGTCCAGCCTGAAGATATAATAACTATTGTCGATTTCAAGGGGGGATGTTACTTCATTTGTTTTTAACTTAAATACCGCATCTTCGATATCTTTTCTTAATTCACCTTCATTTTTAGCCGAAACTTTATTAATTACCAGAGAGTATTTTTCTGCCAGTTGCTCAAGGCCCTGCGGGGTGGATTTTAAGTGATTATAAATTTCGTTAGCTAAATCCTTGCTTTTTGTTGATAGGCAAGCAAACTCCCGCTGCTCAGGAAGCTTGAATTCCCCGGCGTGCTCCTTATAGAATTCGGTTATTTCCTTAGGGTTTAACCGGATTTTGCTCCTAATCTTTGAATCGATCACAGCATACATCAGCAACTGTTCCCGGATTTTATTCTCAATATCCGCTTGAGAAACCCCCTGCTTGGCAAGATCAGCCTGGAACCTGGATTCGCTCTGATACTGGCCCTTGATTTCATCGATCCTCTCCTTGATCCTGACCTCGTTAATCAATACCTTCTCTTTTTTGGCTTCTTGTAGGATCAAACGATCCTCAATCAACTTGTCTAATAAATCTAATTTCATGGTTTGGATTTTGCTTTCTAGCTCCCTTCCGCTATATTCGGCAGCCAGCTGGATCCGCGTAAAATTTATAAAATCATCCAAATCCTTCTGGGTGATTACCTCGCTATTAACTACGGCGATAATCTTATCCTGGGCGTAAAGATCGTATGCCGTATATCGTATATCGTATATCGTCAAAAAGACTAATACAAAAAGAATCCTCAGTAATTTAGTTTGCGGAATATTTATTCTTATGCTAGCCATTTGGTATTTTGATCTTTTTAAAGTTAGTAATTGCTTCCCTGATCAACCGGCAATAAAGGTCAAAGCCGACAGCTGCGATAAAACCGTGTTGCTGGACTCCCAGAAGATTACCCGCTCCTCTTATTTGGAGATCCTCCATGGCGATATTAAAACCAGCGCCTAACTGGGTATTCTCCTGGATTGCTGAGAGCCTTTTCTTGGCCTCAAGGTCTGGGAATGAATTTTTCGGAATAAAAAAATAAGCGTATGCTGACCGGTCAAACCTGCCTACCCTGCCGCGCAGTTGGTGTAAATCCGAAAGCCCAAAGGCCTGGGCATTATTAACGATAATGGTATTGACGTTAGGAATATCAATGCCAGATTCAATAATCATCGTACACAGTAAAACATCTATTTTAGCGCGCAGGAAATCGAGCATTACTCCTTCTAAGGCTTTAGGCTGCATCTGGCCATGGGCTACGGCGATCCTTACGTCAGCCGGTAACACCCTGGTAATCCTGGCTTTAATTTTAGTGATATCCTGTACGTGATTATGTACGAAATAAACCTGGCCTTTGCGGCGTAATTCTCTTAGGATAACCTCCCTGATTAAATCATCGTCATATTCTACCACAATAGTTTTAATCGGCAACCTATTTTGTACGGGGGTATTAATCATCGAAAGGCCTTTAGCGCCCATCAGGCTCATATACAAGGTACGCGGAATTGGCGTAGCAGTCAAGGTAAGTATATCCGTAGTCAAGCGCAAGGCTTTTAATTTCTCCTTAGCTTTGACCCCGAAACGCTGCTCCTCGTCAATGATCACTAAACCCAGGTCTTTAAAACTTATATCGCTGGATAACAGCCTGTGCGTGCCGATAACCACATCTACCGTCCCCTTGGTTAAGCCGGAAATAATCTCTTTCTGCTCTGCTTGGCTCCTGAACCTGGAAAGCGTGCGAATATTGACCGGGAAATTTTTTAGCCTTTCACTGAAATTAAAATAATGTTGTTCTGCCAGAATCGTAGTTGGCACCATATAAGCCACCTGCTTATTATCCATCAGGGCCTTGAATGCCGCGCGCATCGCTACTTCGGTTTTACCGTATCCGACGTCACCGCAAAGCAGCCTATCCATCGGCCTATTAGACTCCATATCCTGCTTGACCTCAAGAGTAGCTTTGAGCTGGCCGGGAGTTTCTTTATAAGGAAAACTTTTTTCAAACTCTTCCTGCCACTGGCTATCCTTGGAGTAAGCAAAGCCCCCGAGGCTTAAACGCAGTGCTTCCAGAGAGAGCAGCTCCCAGGCTAATTTTTGGATCCCCTTTTTTGCCAGCGTTTTAGTACGCTGCCATTCTTTACTGCCTAAACGGTAAAGCTTCGGCTTCCTTACCTGGAAGGCTATATATTTTTGCACCAGGTGCATTGATTCAACCGGCACGTATAATTTTTCCTGCCTGTCGTATTCAATGACCAGATGATCCTTAGGTTTATCACTTGTTTTTATTTTTTGTAATCCCAGGAACCTGCCGATGCCGTACTGGGTATGCACAACATAGTCTCCGATTTCTAAATCCAGGAAATTGTCTACCGGGGATTCTTCTTGAAAGTTAAAGTTTTTTAAGCTGTGGCCTTTTTTAAAAGGCAGAATAATTACTATTTTGTGAGCCCAGAGCGAAGCCCCATCATCAGGGTTAAAACTTTTGATCGAGGAAACCTTATCTGAGTCTAACTCAATACGGATAGGTAATTCAAAGGCGAATGGGAATATGTCGAGAATACCGCCGCGCCGGGAAAAATCACCCTCTTCGCTTACGCTTTCCTGGCGCTGGTACCCGAATTCAATCAGGCTGGCGAGCATAGATTCTAAATCAACTATACCCTCGGTGTAAATTTTTAAGGATTTGAACATCGATCGATCTAAACCCGGAACTTCCTTCCTGGCCAGGCAAGCACTAGTGGCGAGGCGATGTAGATTGTAGAATAAACTCCGGAGATAAATCCTACGAATAGAGCAAAGGCAAAGTTGCTTAAGACCTCTCCGCCGTAAAATAAGATAGCGATCACGGCCAATAATGTTACCGCTGAGGTAAGCACTGTTCTGCCTAAGGTCTGGTTCACGCTTAAATTAATCAATTCCGCCAAGCTGGTTTTTTTGACCAGGCGGCTGTTTTCTCTTACGCGGTCATAGATCACGATTGTGTCGTTGATAGAATAACCGGCGATAGTCAGAAAAGCTGTAACGCTTAAGAGGTCTATTGGCCTGCCGGTTAAAACCAGAAAGCCAAAAGTCACCAGCACATCGTGCAAAAGCGCAACTACGCCTGCTACGGCAAAATTGACGTGCTTAAACCTGAAAGCGACATAGATTAAGATACCTACTATTGACCAGAATAAGGCCAAAAGGGCCTTACTCTGCAGGTGTTTACCAGCAGCCGGTCCGACGCGCTCGATGCGTAACACCTGGATATCCTGCTCGGGGAAAGCCTCCTTTAATTTATCAGTAAGAAGCTGGCTCTTATCTATGCTGCTTTTGATTAAGATGATGCGGGGATTATCTTTGAACTGCTGGATAGTTGCGTCATTTAAGTCAATATCTTTTAATAATTGCCTTACTTGTGCAAGTTCCGGCGGTTGTTTAAAAATATACTCCTGGAGCTGGCCGCCGGTAAAATCAATCCCATATGCCTGGCTGCCTTTTTTAAAATAAGCGGCCAAACCCACTACAATTACGATGATCGAGATAGCGTAAAATATCTTCCTTCTTCCGATAAAATCTATTTTAGTATCTTTGATCAGCCTGAGCATCGGCAGGGATTTGATTAAGCCGAAATGGATTAAAAGTTCGAAAATAGTGCGGGTAATTACGATAGCGGTGAACATGCTGGCGATTAAACCTATGGTTAAGGTAACGGCGAAACCGCGGATCGGGCCAGTGCCGAACTGGAACAAAAGGAAAGCAGCAATCAAGGTGGTTAGATTTGAATCAAGTATAGCGCTAAACGCCTTATTATAACCATTGGCTATTGCCGTGCGCATCGCTTTTCCCAGCGCAAGCTCCTCCCTTACGCGTTCATTAATCAGCACATTTGCATCAACTGCCATGCCTAAGGATAAGGCAATACCGGCAATACCAGGCAAAGTCAAAGTTGCCGATACTCCCGGGAATAAAACCGGCAACATCCCTAAGCCTCCTAAGATTATCAATAAGTTTAAACTAAGGGCAATATCAGCTACTACTCCGGCCAAAAGATAGTAAATAGCCATAAAGGCGAAAATAAATACCCCCCCGATAATACTAGCCCTTAGACCTTTATTGATTGAATCTTGGCCTAAGAGCGGCCCGATCGTCCTTTCTTCCTCGATATACATAGGAGCGGGCAAGGCGCCTACTCTTAAAATCAAGGCTAAATCCTGGGCCTGTTCTACGCTAAACCTGCCGGTGATTACCGCTTCGCCGGAAGGTATGGCCTCCCTGATGCGCGGGGCAGATTGTATCTTGCTGTCGAGAACTATAGCTAATCTCTTTCCTATATTGTCAGCAGTTATTTGGGCAAATTTCTTTGCTCCCTCTGGGCTAAATTGCAAAGCTACCAATGGTTCATTAAACTGGCTTTGATCAAAACGCACTGTTGCGTTCACCAGGGCGTCTCCGGTTAAAACCGGTTTTTCCTCTAAGAGCAACGGTTCATTATTATCCAAAGTAGTCTTATATTCATAACCCTGTGGGACATTCCCTTCAACTGCCTGTTTTAATATCCCCATATCTTCGGAAACCAGCTTAAACTCAAGCATGGCAGTCTTGCCGATTAAGTCTATTGCCCGATCCCGGTCAGTCACCCCCGGCAGCTGTACAACAATTTCATCTTCACCCTGTTTTTGTATAGATGGTTCCCTTACACCGAATTGGTCAATGCGGTTACGGATCACCTCTATAGCCCGGTCAGCCGCATCCTCCTTGGACCCTCCCTTAAGATGGCTGGTATCTACTTTAAGTAAAAGGTGCATCCCGCCTTTTAGGTCCAGTCCTAAGTTTATTCTCTTATTGACCGGGAAGGCGAAATAAATACATACTCCGATTACCGCTAAAATAAAGATTAGTTTATATACCAGTCTTCTTTCCATTTTATGATCCTTGGTTAACAGCGGTTGTTTTTTTAAGGTAAGCAACGCAATTTTTTTCAACTTCTACCTTTACATTTTCGTCTATCCTTAAAATCAAGGTTTTATCTTTAAGGTTAACTATCGTGCCGTGGATACCGCTGGTAGTCACTACCTCGTCGTTTTTCTTTAATTCATTGAGCATTTTCTGATGCTCTTTTTCTTTTGACTTCTGCGGCCTGATAATCAGAAAATAAAAGATAACAAATATCAGGATTAAAGGCAAAAAGTTCGTGATTGGGCTAACCGTTGATAGCTGTGGCATTCGTAACCTCCTTTTTTGCTTTTTTGAGCAAACTCTTAACTGTAGGCGAAAGCTGAGCGCCCTTCTTAACCCAAGAATCAATACCCTCTTGGTTGATTTTTACCTTCCCGTTGGTAGGCGTATAAAAACCAAGTTCCTCGATAAACCTGCCGTCTCTTCCCCGTCTCTGATCAAAAACCGTAATCCTAAAATGCGGCCTTTTCTTAGGATTTTTTCCGATCCGGCGTAGCCGTATATGCACTGCCATTTGAACAACCTCCTTTGTTTTTAGTCGATAAGTACTAACCTATGACCTAAAGCAAACCTTACTATAGACCATAGACTATTAGCCATTGACTAATTGTTTTCTATACATTCGCAACAGCAAAACCTCGTCATTCATGACGAGGATGAACAAAGTCTTGCTCATCCTTCGATTACACTCAGGATTGAGCCCTGAGCGACTTGTGGTGAGTGAAATCGAACCAAGCCGAATGGGCTCATCCTAAGCAGAGTCGAGGGATAAGCCGAGGTGGTAGCCTTAGGTTGATTTACCAATCGCCTCAATTAAGGCCTTGGCCTTGTTAACTGACTCTAAGTATTCCTTCTGCGGCTTAGAATCCGCGACAATGCCTGCGCCTGCCTGCAGATAGGCTGAATTTCCCTTAATCACAATTGTCCTGATCGTAATGCAGGTGTCGATATTTTGGGAGAAACTGAAATAACCCACGCACCCGGCATAAGGCCCGCGCTTTAAGTTTTCCAGCTCGTCGATAATCTCCATCGCCCGGATTTTAGGGCTTCCGGTTACTGTACCTGCGGGAAAACATGCTTTCAGGGCGTCATAAATATCATATCTTTTATCTAAAACCCCGGCTACTTCACTGACTAAATGCATCACGTGCGAGTACTTCTCTACGCGCATAAAGTCTCTAACTTTTAGCGAACCGGTTTTAGCTACCCTGCCTAAATCATTTCTGCCTAAATCAACTAGCATAAGGTGCTCGGCCTTTTCCTTGGCGTCATTTAAAAGCTCCTTCTCTAGTTTGCGGTCCTCTTTTTGGTTAGCCCCCCGCGGCCTGGTGCCGGCAATCGGCCGGATTTCCAATAGCCCGTCTTCGCAACGCAGGAGCATTTCAGGAGAAGAGCCGATCAATATGAGCTCCTTTAATTTTAAAAAAAACATGTAGGGTGAAGGATTGAGGCTTCTTAAATTCCGGTAAATATCGAACGGGTCCTTGCTGCCAATCCCTACCTTAAACCTCTGGGACAATACCCCCTGAATAATATCGCCTTTTTTTATGTATGCTTTAACGGCTGCCACTGCGCTCTTAAATCCGGCAGGCGTAAAGTTAGAGTTAACTTTTATTCTCGCGCCTGGCTTAATATCTCTTCTCTTACCTAAAGAAATTGATTTCTCGAAATCTCTTTTAATCTCTTCAATCTTGCGCAGCGCCTCTATATAGAGCCGTTCTTTCTCAACAGTCGTCGTCCTGCCTGATTCAGGCAAGAAAACATTAGCGACGATCTTGATTGTATGATTAACCCGGTCAAAAATCAAGAGATTATCGGTTAAGATAAAAAGATAATCCGCCAGCTTTAGATCATTCTTATTTTTATCCGGCAGCTTCTCAAATAAACGGACCGCCTCATAGCCGATATAACCAACCAGTCCTCCGTAGAAGCGAGGCAATCCCTTGATCGTTGCCGGTCGGTAACCCTGCATGATTTTTCTGATCTCATCCAAAGGAGAAACTTTAGAGAGGAAGCGCCGCACAGTTTTCCTTCGGGGATCGATTATCCATATATCTCTTCCCTTGCCACGAAATATTAAAGAAGGAGAGCTTCCCAAAAATGAGTAACGGGCAATTTTTTCCTGGCCCTCCACTGATTCAAGCAAGAAAGCATAGTCACCCTTGCTGATTTTTAAAAAAGCGGAAACCGGGGTATCTAAATCAGCGTTGACCTGGGTATAAACCGGGATCAGGTTATATTTTTTGCTTAAATTTAAAAACTCTTTACTTGAAGGATAAGTCATAAAACCTCATTTAATCCTGCGGTAGAAACACGAGCGGTTACCTGTATGGCAGGCAACCCCGAGCTGGCGGACTTTAATCAAGATAGCGTCCATATCGCAGTCATAAGCTACTGATTTAACAAACTGGAAATTACCGGAGGTTTCTCCTTTGACCCAATATTTTCTGCGCGAGCGCGACCAGTAACAGGTTTTGCCTGATTTAAGAGTCCTCTTTAACGAAGCCGTATTCATATAAGCAAGCATCAGCACCTCTTTTGTCCTGTAATCCTGGATGATTACCGGAACTAAACCCTGACGGTCAAACTTAAATTCCTTAAGATTTATGCGTTTAATCTTCATTTTTAAACCCTCTATCAGATACCAACTCCTACCTTATAGCCTAACCATCTAGCCTAACCATGATCCCTTTTTCCATAAGGTACTTCTTGACCTGAGCTATCGAGTATTCCCCATAATGAAAGATCGTGGCTGCCAGACAAGCTGAGGCTTTAGTTTTTTGAAAAACCTCGGAGAAATCCTCCAGTTTTCCAGCTCCGCCGGAAGCAATTACCGGGATATTGACCGAATCAGCGATGCTCTTGGTTAGGCCTATATCATAGCCATCCTTAGTGCCGTCATAATCCATGCTGGTTAATAATATCTCCCCTGCCCCTAGTTGCGCAACTTTCCTGGACCACTCCAAGGCGTCCAAATCTTCCGGAGTTCTGCCCCCGTTTATATAGACCTGCCAGGAACTATTATTCTTTTTAGCATCGATCGCTACTACAATACACTGGCTGCCGAATTTACGGCTGGCCTGGCTGATTAAATCAGGGTATTTAACCGCCGCTGTATTAATCGAAACTTTCTCTGCCCCGGCATTTAAAAGGTTGCGGATATCCCCTAAATCACTGATCCCTCCGCCTACGGTAAAAGGCATGAATATATTTTTGGCTATTTTCTCGACTAGGCCAATCAGGGTCTTTCTTTTTTCAAAACTGGCAGTGATATCTAAAAATACCAGTTCGTCTGCCTGGGCCTGATCGTAAAATTTAGCTATTTCTACCGGATCACCCGCATCCCTTAAGCCTAAAAACTTGATACCCTTGACTACCCTTGCTTCTTTAATATCTAGGCAGGGAATAATCCTTTTGGTCAACATAATCTGCGTTCCTTATATTTTTACGTCACACATTTTAAGATTACACCAGCATTACACATTACACTTTGCCTGCCTGCCGGACGGGCAGGCAGGAATATTACAGAGCTAAAAGTTTTTCTAAAGATTTTATTTTACTTTCTGGTAGAGATATTTCCTTAAAAGCTTCCAGGTTTTTTTACCCACTCTTCCGTCAGCATAAAGATTATTCGCTCTTTGAAAAGCCCGGATTGCCTCTTTTGTCTGCCTGCCCATTTTACCGTCAATAGTGCCTGGGTCGTAACCGGCATTTTTTAAAGCCATCTGTATTTGTTTTGCATTCGGCCTGGATTTTACTTCGCCCACTACTTTTTTCGACTTTAAACCTGCACTTGCCTTAGTTTCGTCCTGGGAAGCCTTGCTCAAAGATTCCTTTAAACTATTAATTTCATCATCCTTGTCTTGCAACTGTGACTCTAAAACCGTGATCTGGTTTCTTAAACCCTGCATCTCTAAGTCCTTAGGTTTTTTCGCCGTGGCACAGCTAGTCAACGTAAGAGCAAAACCTAGTAATACTACTAGAATCAACAACTTTTTTACCATCTTCCCTCCTCCTTTTCGGTTTAAAATATGCCTGATTTCTGGTTGCCGATTAACTTTATCGCTTGGGCCAAACTAAATTTTACCTCATAGAGCGCCTTACCAATAATCACCCCTTTGAGTCCCTGTTTTTCCAACAGCTTAAGCCTGGCTAAATCATCAAGCGATGAAACGCCTCCGGAAGCAATGATACCCATCCTTGTTTTTCTTAAAAGTGACTTAATTCCTTTTATATCCGGGCCTTTTAAGGTTCCGTCTTTACTTACGTCAGTATAAATAAAATCTTTAAAACCCATCTCTTTTAAAGCTAAAGCAAAATCTAAAGTATTTTTACCAGGCGCTTTAGCGCGCCATCCCTTAATTAATACTTTACCACCCCGGGCGTCAATGCTTATCATAATTTTATCGCGGAATTTTTTATAAGCCCTTGCTAAGAATCTTTTGTCTTCAGCCGCCTTAGTCCCCAAAATAACCCGGTATACCCCCATATCAAGCAATCTTTTAATTATCTGTATATTTCTAATGCCTCCCCCTAATTGAACCGGTACAGTTACAGACTTAATAATCTGTTTGATAATACTAAGATTTTTTAATTCTCCGCTTGAGGCGCCATCTAAATCTACAATATGAATCAGGGATGATCCTTGTTTTGCCCAGCGCCTGGCGGTCTCTACCGGATCAAGGGAATAAACCTTTTTACCGCTTAATCCCTGCACTAATCTTACTACGCAACCGTCCTGTAAATCTATTGCCGGGATAATTAACATAAATTGATAAAATTCTCGATTATCTTTAAGCCAGTCTTTTGGCTTTTTTCCGGATGGAATTGCACGCCATATAGATTATCCTTTGCCACCATAGAGGCAAATTCAATCCCGTAATCCGTAGTTGCTGCGATAACTTCGCTTTCAGAGGGAACAGGATAATAAGAGTGGCAAAAGTAAACGTAAGAATTATCCGGCACATTCCTTAAGAGCGGGCAATCCTGTTTAAAGCTCAGGTTATTCCAGCCCATATGGGGGACCTTTAAGCCTAAACGCTGATCAAATCTTTTTACTCTCCCCTTAATTATACCCAGCCCCTTGATTCCTTTGGCTTCATCACTTTCCTCAAATAATAACTGCATCCCTAAACAAATACCCAAAAACGGCTTTCCGTTTTTAATCTGCTCTTTTAAGCCAGTGATTAAACCCTGTTTCTCTAATTCAGTCATTGCGTCGCTAAATGCACCCACTCCTGGCAAGACTAGTTTATCGGCAACCTTAATCTTATCTGTCTGATTAGTTACCTGGCAAACCCCTCCCAATCCCTCAAGCGCCTTTTGCACGCTGTGAATATTACCCATGCCATAATCAACAATTACAATCATTTTAGTCAATGATGCCCTTAGTTGAAGGAATCCCCTTTCTGCGCGGATCAAGTTGTATTGATTGATCTAAGGCAATCCCTAAGGCTTTAAAGATAGGCTCTAAAGTTGTATGTAAATCCTTATCAAGTGGCGCAACCATAATATTAAGGTTTAAACCAAGATTTTTGGCAAAGGCTTCAAAAAAGTGTTCGGCATCCTTGAGCGCATATCCGTCCTGAGGTTTTGGGATGACAGTTTCTATCCCCCCGTTAAAGCGAAAGGAGCCTCTTCCACTGATATCCACTACCACATTGGCTAAAACATCCTCCATCGGCACCGAAGCTGAACTAAACCTCCTGATCCCCAGCTTCTTGCCTAACGCTTTTTTAAAAGCTCCCCCTAAAACAATCCCTACATCTTCATTGGTATGATGAATATCAACCTTCAGGTCACCCCGAGCAATAATCTCTAAGTCAAATAACCCGTGGAAGGCGAATAATTCCAACATATGATTAAGTATGCCTATGCCGCTGTCAATTTTAGCCTTGCCTTTTCCGTCGATGTTTAATTTTACCTGGATATCAGTCTCCCGGGTCTTTCTTCTGATCATTGCACTTCTTTTTTTAGTTGCCATTAGCTCTCCTTCTTGAAAAAATTAAAACCGCGCCTTAACTGAATCTAAGTGACTATTTAACCCTTCAATAGTAGCTATTTTCTCAATCGGGTCCCTGATTTTTTCCAGGGATTTTTTTGTATAGCTGATAATATGACTGCTTTTAATAAAGTCCGTAACCGACAGGCCGGAAAAAAATCTGGCGGTCCCCTGCGTAGGTAAAACATGACTGGGGCCTGCGATATAATCACCTAATACCGTAGGGCTATAAGGCCCCAAAAATATTGCCCCGGCATTCCTGACGTTTTTGAGCAGTTTCTGTGGATTTTGCACTAATATCTCAAGGTGTTCGGGAGCAATCTTATTACTGATCTCAACCGCCTGCTCAAGGTTTTTGGTTAAGATAATTGACCCGTTTACCTCAACCTGTGATTTTATCTGTTTAGCCAGGTTTTTGGAATTAGTAATCAGTATAGCCAAACCGCGCGCGTGCTCTGCCTGTGCCTTGAGGTCTGCAATAATATATTTGGGGTTGCTATAACGGTTGGCAATAATCACCAACTCCGTAGGTCCGGCAATCATATCAATATCCACTAACCCAAAAACCTGTCTTTTAGCCTCGCTGACATAGATATTTCCCGGCCCGATAATCTTATCTACCCGCGGAATAGTTTTAGTCCCATAAGCCAAAGCGGCAATCCCTTGCGCTCCCCCAACTCGGTAAACTTCGTCTACTTTTAAAAGATTAGCAACAACCAGGATATGCGGGTTGATATAGCCGTTTTTATCCGGCGGGCTGACCATTATAATTTTTTTTACGCCGGCTATTTTAGCAGGCAATACCGTCATATAAACACTAGAGACCAATGGCGCGGTGCCTGCCGGAATATATATTCCTACTTTATCTAAAGGAGTATAATTCTCTCCCAAGATAGTGCCTTCGGCATCCCTAATCTTCCAGGATTTTTTTAAGGTCTTGCGATAAAACCGGTTTACATTATCGATGATCACCTTTAAGGTTGAAACAAAGTTAGGGCTGATATTCTGATAAGCCCCGCTGATTTCGATTTCCGAGACTTTCAGCTGCCGCACGGACAGTTTAACCCTGTCAAATTTCCTGGTATATTTAATTACCGCCTCATCCCCTAAAACGCGCACGTCATCGATAATCCTGCGTACTTTCTCCTCCAGGCGCCTGGACCTTGTTAACCCGCGGTTATAAATCCGCTCTAATTTTTTACTGTCTGAACGTATTATCTTCATCTCTATCCTCCGAGGAGTTCCCTTAACCTAAGGAAAACCCGATCGATATTTTCCGGTTTACTACCTCCGGCTTGGGCAAAATCTTTCCTGCCACCGCCGCTACCTGCGACTAAAACAGCGATATCGTTGATTAATTTCTGCGCGTCTTTGCCTTCTTGGCATAAGTTCTCAGTTATACCCAAGACTAACAATGCCCTGCCGGCATTGACAGAAGCCAGCAAAATAACAGCGCGCTTTAGTTTTTGCCTTAAGAGGTCTACGCTCTCACGCAAAATATTCATATCCGCATCTTGAAGCTGCCCATAAACAAATTTAAAATCACCAATCGGTTCGGCATTGCTGACTAAGTTCTCTAGCTGGTTTTTAGCCGCATCCAGTTTTTTCGCGCTCAGCTGTTTTTCCAGATCTTTTAGCCTGGATAGCCTTCTCTGCAAATCCTGGGTTATCTTGGAAGCCGGCAGATTCAGAGCCAAAGCGAGATCATTTATAATATCTTCCTCGTTTTTAACCATTCTATAGGCAAAATTTCCAGTAGCAGCTTCTATTCTGCGTATGCCGCTGGCAACCGCACCCTCATGAATAATTTTAAATAGGCAAACCTGGCTTGTAGAATCAAGATGTGTTCCTGCGCAAAGTTCCAAAGAAATATCCCCTATCCCTACAACGCGCACGCGCGATTCGTACTTTTCCGCAAAAAACGCCAAAGCTCCTTTTTTTCTTGCTTCTTTCAATGTTAGCTGTTTTTTGGTTACAGAATAATCGCTCATTACGTACTCATTTACCACCTCTTCTATCCTGTTAAGCTGTTTACGTTCAATATCTTTAAAATGCGTAAAATCGAACCGTAATCTTTCTTCTGCTACTAAAGATCCTTGTTGCCGCACGTGCTGGCCAAGGACTTTTCTTAATCCTGCCTGTAAAAGATGGGTGGCGGTATGGTTGCGTGCGATAGCCAAACGGCGCTGGCTGTTAACAACAGCTAATAGCAGATCGCTCTTTTTAAAACTGCCCTCTTTAACCCGGCCGCTATGTAAGATTACCTTTCCTATTTTTTGTGTATCAAGAACCTCAAATTTATTTTTACCTTTGGCCAGTTCACCCTGATCGCCGAGCTGGCCTCCGGATTCGGCATAAAATACCGTTTGATCGAGTATAATTCTAACCTCTTGCCCGCTTATAGCTTTTTTTATTTGTTGGCCGCCTTTAAAGATTCCCAGTATTTTTGCCTTAGCCGAATAATTATCATAGCCCAGGAATTTCGTGGTTTTAAAATCAAATTTCTCCTCTTTAAAAGAAAATACATCCCCCTTCATCATACTCTGCAGCTTAGAGCGGTTCTTCTGTTCTGCTAATTCTTGGTTAAACCTCGTTTCTGAAATGACTATCCCGTTTTTCTTCGCCCACTCAAGGCTTAATTCTAAAGGAATCCCGAAAGTATCATAAAGCTGAAAGGCAATAATACCTGCTTGTTCGGGATCAGGTTTACTGCCGGAAGTATTGAACTTATCCGCTAAAAGCAGGCCGCTGGAGCCTAAAACAGAAATAAAATTCCGTTCTTCAGCCAGGATAATCGCGGCAATATTTTCTTTACGCTTTAATAATTCAGAGTAAGGGTCTTTCATTATCTTGGCCAATAAAGGAACGAGCTTATAGAGAAACGCTTGTTTTATGCCTAAAGCACGTAAATGGAGGGTGCTGCTGCGGATGATTTTTCTGACCACGTATCCGCGTTTCTCATTGGAAGGGAGTATCCCGTCGTAAATAGCAAAAACAATTGCCCTAATATGGTCGCTTACCGCATAGATATCCTCAAAGCTGTTTTTATTTGCGCTTGCTGCGCGCGATATTTCTTTGACTAGCGGAGCGAATAAATCCGATTGAAAATTGTTTTGTACTCCTTGCATCACTGCTGCCAACCTTTCTAAGCCCATTCCGGTATCAATATTCTTTTTTGGCAGTGGCTCTAATATCCCTTCATCTTTGCGGTTAAACTGGGTAAAAACTAAGTTCCATATTTCTACGAACCTTCCGCAGTTGCAGGCCAAAGAACAATTCTCTCTGCCGCAGCCGGCACCCTTACCGAAATCAAAGAAAATCTCAGAACAAGGCCCGCAAGGCCCATTCGGCCCTTTTTCCTTGGCTTCGGAAGGCCAAAAGTTTTGCTTATCCCCTAACTTAATGATCTTATCCTTACTTAATTTTATCTCATCTTTCCAAATCTTATAAGTTTCCTCATCATCTTTATATACGGAAACCCAAAGCTTATTTTGGTCAATACCTAGCTCGCGGGTAAGGAATTCCCAGGCATAAATAATGGCCTCCTGCTTAAAATAATCACCGAATGAAAAGTTACCGAGCATCTCAAAAAAAGTATGGTGGCCGGCAGTCTTTCCTACCTTATCCAGATCATCAGTTCTTAGGCAGCGCTGCGCCGTGGCTGCCCGGCTAAATCCGGAATTATAGCCGAGAAACTCCCGTTTAAACTGATTCATTCCGGCAGGGGTGAACAATACTGTCGGATCATCCGCAGGAACCAATGAATCGCTTTCTACTATCTTATGTTTTTTGGATTTAAAGAAGCCTAAGAATTTTTTCCTTAAAAGATCTGCTTTCATTCTTTATACATTCGCAATAGTAAAACCTCGTCATTTATGGCTAGGATGAACGAAGTTTTTTTTGAGTATCAACCATAACATGCCTCGGCTTTTAAGCCGAGGTACCCGTAGGTTGATTTAGGCACTCGCTGACTATCCCAGGTGAAAATCCACGGCGTAATAAATAAGCGAAAGTGCGCCTCTTGGCGTTTTGCGGTTCTATTCTTTTGAGTTTAGAGAGCCTCTCTTGGATAATTCCGCTGACTACCTCTTTTTCCGAATAATTATTTTTTATACTGGCTAATTGTTCCTCAATAGTCTGATCGGCTATACCTTTTGCCATTAACTCTTGTTTAAGCCGGCGCAAACCCAGTGGTTTTTTAATCCGGGAATTAACCCAGCTTCTGGCAAAAAATTCGTCGTCCAGGAATTTTTTTTCTTTCAGGAAAACAATGGTCTTACGGATGATCTCCTGATTAAATTTTTTTCTCTTTAGCCTCTCTGAAAGCTCATACTCGCTGCGTAATCTGAATTTAAGCAAAAGAAAGGCGTAAGCCCTGGCTTTTTTTAGCTCTTGCTGATAATTTCCCACTTCTCCGGCGACTGCTTAATTATTAAAGAGAGATTTTTTTTCTGATTTCCTTCTCTATCTCTTGCGCTAATTTCTCTTTTTCTTTCAACAGCTTAATTGCCTGATCTCTACCCTGGCCGATTTTTTCATTTTGAAAGGAAAGCCAGGTTCCTGACTTCTCGATAATACCCAAGTTAAGCGCAGCATCGATGATGCTGCCGGCTTTAGATATCCCTTCATCGTGCAGGATTTCGAATTCTGCTTCACGGAAAGGCGGGGCAACTTTATTTTTAACTACCCTCACCCTTACCCTACCTCCGATTACCTTCTCTTGGACCTTTAAACTAGCAATCCTCCTGACATCCAATCGTACCGAGGAATAAAATTTTAGCGCTCTTCCTCCCGGAGTTGTCTCAGGGTTGCCAAACATGATTCCGATTTTTACCCTCAGCTGGTTAATAAAGATAACGCAGGTGCGCGATTTGCTGATAGCGGCGGTCAATTTCCGCAATGCCTGAGACATCAGGCGAGCCTGCAGGCCGACATGGGCATCTCCCATCTCTCCTTCAATCTCAGCGCGGGGGGTAAGCGCAGCTACAGAATCAATTACGATCAGGTCAACGGCATTTGAGCGGACCAGGGTTTCCGTAATCTCTAATGCCTGTTCGCCAGTATCAGGCTGCGACATCAAAAGCTCATCCAAGTTTACGCCGATAATCTTAGCGTAAGTAGCGTCAAAAGCATGCTCAGCATCAATAAAGGCAGCTACCCCGTTTTTTTTCTGGATCTCTTTGATTGCGCTTAAGCTTAAAGTAGTCTTACCTGATGCCTCAGGCCCAAAAATCTCTACTACCCTGCCCTTGGGTAATCCGCCTACGCCTAAAGCCCAATCCAAAGTTAAAGCACCTGTTGGAATAGTTTCTACATTAACCTTGATCTCCCCGCCTAATTTCATAATCGAACCTCTTCCGAATTGCTTCTCGATCTGGGCTAGGGCAAGCTCTAACGCCTTTTGCCGATCGCTGATATCTTTTGTGATTTCCTTTTTTTTCTCTATAACCATGGTTTCCTCCAAGTTTCACCTACCTCTTTCTCTAAATTGAGATTATAATTATATCCCACCCATATTTATCTGTCAACTACTTTAGGGACGGTTCTCAACTCAAAGGGAAAGTGTCCCCATAATCTTAAAATATAAATGGATTATCCAAAATACTAATGTTCCTTTGCCTATAAATATAACTACTCCAAGGATATTCTTTAATCCGTGAAACCAGCCCTGCCCTCAAGGGGTTATTTTCGATGTAATTGATGCACCCTAAGAGATAGTTATCTTTTTCTATCAGCCTGCTTTTAAATCTGTCCTGCCAAAGATGGCCCACTTTATCATATTTAAAATTAAAATATTGACTATAGCTCAAGTTTAAACCGTGAAGAACTTTCTTTAATAGGCTTGGTATTCCTACTTCTATGACAAGATGTACGTGGTTAGGCATCAGGCAAAAACTATATAGCTTGAAATTATAGCGCTCTTTGTATTTACACAGCAGACTTAAATATTTCTCATAGTCTTCTCCTCTCAAAAATACTGACTGTTTTTGGTTACCCCTCGAGATAACATGGTAACATCCGTTCGCTGTCGTAACTCTGGCTATTCTTGGCATCCTTATCACCTCCTACCATAATAGGGAGCCTTGCTCAAAACTATTTTCTCGTCGGAGAATCTTAATTCTTGTTTCCAATCTCACCTCCACCTATCTTCTCGTCGGAGAAATAACCAACTTATCCTCCTTTTCGCTGATTTTGGCTTAAAATCAGCCCTAAATTAACTTGTGGAGGTGATTTCTTTGTTTTGAGCAACGCTTATCTGCTATTTTTCAAAAGGCTGAGTCTTAAACAACCCTTCTAGCATAATAGACGCGGGAGGTAGGAAAATCTAACTAAGTATTTTACAATTAAAAAAGGGCTGAACGGTTAAGTCCAGCCTCTGGTGGAATATGATGGTGTTACTTAAATTGTTTTTTTACTTTATTGGATTACTAACTCTGCCTATAAA
>Ga0208045_1000380_pt1 | contig 19201 bp, 17 predicted proteins | sample PL_2010_200m_FD_184160 | JGI IMG/M metagenome (GOLD analysis project Ga0208045, IMG submission 184160) | Freshwater microbial communities from Powell Lake, British Columbia, Canada to study Microbial Dark Matter (Phase II) - PL_2010_200m... | ecosystem: Environmental > Aquatic > Freshwater >...
GCGAGGTGACGGGCACCCGACCGCGGACAGACGAACGAAACTGGAAACGAGGAAGGTGCTCATTGGCACGAGTAATTAGGTCGTGGTGAATACAGAATATCCAACACGAATGTAGAAGTCAGAAGTGTGGGAGCGCAATGCGAGGGTCACTTCGCCGCGCTGATAGGTGACCGGCACCCACGATAATTCGCGGCGAGGTGACGGGCACCACCTCGATGCTCAGGCGCCTCGGGTCCCTGCTGCTCGCCGTCGACGCCAAAACCATACTAAGCTCACACCCTGGGCAAGAATGCCTCCAGAGCTATCGATCCCGACATCGACAACCGAGGCGGTTCTGGACGCCACGAACGATTGGTGATACTCGTCGCCTGCTGCGATGAAAATGATTACCAGGAGAGACAATGTAGCCCAACGCAAAGCCCGCGACTCAAACGATCCGCTTCTAAACGCACGAAAGAGCAATAGTCCCGAGATGAAATACTCTGTCACATGGGCCGATTTGGGGAGGATCATATTGACCACCTCAAGTTGTCGATTCGAAATCGAGGGGGTCAGAAATCGTATAATTCGATCGAGAATCAAGGAGGTGTTATGTGCAGCGAACCGGTCCGTTGACATCAGGAATATGAATCCCATCCAAAGGACGACCGGAAACCAGTACTTTAGAATCACACGATACTTCATTTACATCCCCTTGTGGACCAATGCACTATGCTGATCTCTGCAAATCGAATACACTTGCAGGATTTCTCGCCGGTGCTTATCATTGGGATAAGCGTCGGCGCTTCTCGTTGCACATATCATCCGAATTGAACACTTCACATGCCTCGTTGGTTTCCTGCTACGCTTTTCAGAGACAAAGACTAATTGAGCTGCCTGCCGTTTGCCCTGCTTAATGGTCAATTGTGAACGATCAATTGGCAATTATCCGTGACTTGTGATGCCTGTCATGCCCGGTGACGCCCAACAACACCTAACTCAACTGAAAGTGCTAGTTTGCTATCAGGTTCGAGGCTGGATTCCCCATGTGCACGCGGATACTATCTGTCAAGGCACACATGACCACGCAAATCAAGGATGAAAGAGAATTGCGGTTGGCAGAAGCGGCTTTACGACAATCATCCGGAGGTGTCTCATGATCTTCATTTATTTTGCGTTTGCGTTCCTCATCTTCGTTGCATTCATGATTCGGCATTTATTCGACGTTTTGCAACGGCGGGATGAACAGATTTGCTCGTTGAGGATAGAAATCGCCCAACGACAGGAACGATTTCCCCGGATGAAAGCAGCTTGACTGGAAATCGGTCGCTTGATTGCGAAGAAGAGGCTATATCAAAATCGGGGGACGACTGATCGCACAACGGAAGAGGAGTATGTCAAATCGAAATGTCCGGGACCTGATAGTGAAATTCCGGCACAAGTTTCTTCAAGCAGGGGCGAATCTCGTCTTTATTACCCTCAGCTGCATGATGTCGTAATAGCTCGAGGTATCCCTGCAGAGTTTTGATCGTATTGCCATTATTGGAAGCAGTACCCGAACCTGGCTTACCGTTCTTTAGGACGAAGATCTTTTCGTGATTCGTTCGGACAAAATGCTCATCATCGAGCAGGAGCTCTTCAAACAGTTTCTCGCCCTGACGCAATCCGGTGTACGTGATTTCGATGTCCTTGTGAATTTCCAATCCGCTGAGTCTTATCAAATCGGCGGCAAGGTCGGCAATTTTCACTGGCTCTCCCATGTCAAGCATGTAGACTCCGCCTGCGGCTGCCATCGAGCCGGCCTGCAGTACCAATTGCACGGCCTCCGGTATCGTCATGAAGTAACGTCTGACTTCAGGGTGCGTCAGCGTAATGGGGCCACCCCTCGCTATCTGTTCACGAAATATTGGTATGACACTTCCACTGCTGCCCAGTACATTCCCGAAACGAACCGCGACATATGCTTTCTGCGAGCGGTAAGCTACATCCTGAACAATTAGCTCGGCCACACGTTTCGTCGCTCCCATAACGCTTGTAGGATTGACTGCTTTGTCCGTTGAAATGAGGACAAAGCGCTCGACGTTATGCTCGCTGCTGACTTCAACAACATTTTGAGTCCCGACTATATTGTTCGTGACAGCTTCGCTTGGGTTGAGTTCCATGAGCGAGACGTGCTTGTGGGCGGCGGCATGGAATACCAGCTCAGGTTTGTACCGTTTCATCATTACTGAGAGGCGTTGGCGGTCTCTTACGTCAGCGATGAAGGGTGAAAGTGCGATCTCCGAAGATGAATATGAAAGCTCATTTGCGATTGAGAAAATACTGTTCTCACCGTGACCTAAGAGAATCAACTGCGCCGGACCAAAACGTGCGATCTGGCGGCAGAGCTCGCTTCCGATGGACCCGCCGGCTCCGGTCACAAGAACCCGCCTTCCCTCAATCTGGCCGCGGATACTCGTATCGTCAATACTGACTGCTTCCCGCCTAAGGAGGTCTTCGATCGCCACATTGCGCAGCTTGCTTATGTTGACTGAACCATCAAGCAACTCAAATACGCCAGGTATGATACGAGTCTTGACTCCGGTCTGTTTGCAAATATCGTTGAGCTCACGAATGATTTTGCCGGATGCGGTGGGCATAGCAATAACAATCTGACCAATCTTGTGGTCGGTTACCAGCTCAACGATGTCGCTCCTATTTCCTAACACCTTGATCCCTCTGATTCTCATTCCTGCCTTATGGGGATCATCATCTACGAAGCCGATCGGTCTTAGTCCCATTTGGGGATTGGCCTGCATCTCTCCGGCAAGCATGATGCCGGCGTCTCCCGCTCCGACGACAAGGACTGAGGTGCCGCTTCGCGTCCCGGCAGCGTTGGTACGCAACCGCTCGAAAACACGCACGCTAAAACGAAGTCCGCCGACGAACAGCAGTGTCAGGACCCCATCGATGAATGGGACAGACCTGGGAATCGAAGAAACAAGGGATGGGTGAAACATCAGGATCGCAGAGTAGGATAGCACATTCCCACCGATCACGAGCAGACCGAGGAGACCTATTCTTGCAAGCTCGTCCACGCTGGCATGCTGCCACATCTGCTGATAGAGACCGCCAACAAAGAACAGAAGGAGCTTGACAGCGCTGAACATGACAATGATCGTCACCAGATCAGCCTGAATCCGAGGGAAGTCTACTATGCCGTCATGCCGTATGGCCACCGCGAAAACCGGTGTGAGAGCAAATAGAAACAGATCAAGCAGGAAGAAGTATCGATTTCGTATGAGATACGAAACCTTTAAGTGGCTGGGACTCGATTGATCTTCGATATTCATCCGATTTCTCTTGAGACTACTAAGCAGGTGTCTTCTCATATTCCTTCAGCACGCCAATAGTTTCAAAGTTGCCCCCAAATCATCACGCTGAAAGGCCCTCTTGAGCCAATGGAATCATATAAGGGGTATTTGCTTCAGTGTCAACGTCTGGAAAGTACGACAAAAAGCTTGTCCGTACTAGTACGGACAAGAAATCTCGAGAAAAAGCGCACAACTGAAAAATTCGTGTTGATCATTCCTGGGGTTGAACATGTAGATAGTGAATATTACACTGTCAGCTTTTTGCGAACCCATCATCAAGATGAGTGCCGCGCAAGAAGCGCGGACGAAAACCCACGTTTCGCCACGAAGGCACCAAGACACGAAGAAAATATCTGAATTTTCTTTACTTTCAAGAACCTTTGTGACTTTTGCGCCAGAGGCGCATGAGCCTTTGGCTCAGTGTCTTGGTGGCACCACTTTTCGACTGGACCTCAAGAAGATCACTCAGATTGTCACAAATGTCAACAACACACTACCAACGGTAGGCAGCTGAGCATATGCCTGATCCTGCCCGAGATGCCGGGATAAAAATGGATATCCAGGTCCGCATTTCTTCCTACAAGCCATCTCGAAAACCCCTGTCACTCCCGTCCTTCATTGTCATTCCCGAAAGTTCCGCTTTCCGAATCCCGCTCAGGAGCGGAATCCAAGCGCGGGACTTCCATCGGGAATCCAGACCTGAACAGCAAAGTCAACCAGCCTATTGTGGGCTAAGTCTGGATTCCCCGCCAGCCTCACAGAGCATCGGGGCGGGCTGGCCCGCCAGCCTCATAGAGCATCGAGGCGGGCTGGCCGCTAAAGACGTGCCTGCACGCCAAAGTGCGGCGTTCCGGCCTGTCTGCCGAAGCGGCAGCGCAGGCAGGCACGCAGGCGTGCGGGAATGACATTGGTGAGTGGGACAGCATTTTTGAGATCAGTTCTTTTCAAAGAGGTTCAGGTTCAATGACAAATCCGCGGACAAAATCCCATTCTGAGGGACCAGCATGCTTGTTTTGCCTCTCCCCGTCGAGGAGGAAAAGGTGCAGACAGCAAAGAGATTTCTCATCAACTCCCATTTCGATTGGAAGGAAACGATTTGTTGGGAGTAAACATCGCCCCCCAGGAATTTCTGGTCCGATGGCCTGGAGTAGTGAACCGCCTGAGGCCCGAGCTCGCCCTTTCGGATCTTCTTGCCTGAGACCTGCTGAAACGGCAAACGCGATTTGGTCATTCAAACAAGTTGTATGAAAAGCCGACGTCTATGAAGATCTTGTTCGAGAAGGACGAATATCGACTCGGGACCTCATCGGTCTGGTCCCAAATGGAGAAATGCCAGTTGAGAAACAAATACCTGTAAACTTCGCATCGACCTTTGAGGCCAAATTGCGTTTGTTCGAACAGCGGCCCCTCGAGGAATTTCTGGGCCCAGGTCTGACCATAGTGCACCTCTGGTGGCCCCAATATTCCTTTTCTAATCTTTTGAGCGTACAGATTCAGCGAGAGCGATCGTATCCATCGATACTGAATCGATGCATAGAGGATGTCGGCATTTTGCCCCAGCCAATGACCCAAGGTATAGCCACTGCTTGTGTACGTGGTTGCTTCAAACTTATGAGTATAAACCCAAGGGTTGAGTCTTGTATATTCAAGCGTGCAATCAAAGTTGTTCCAGAGAGCGTCGATGACTTTCCCTCCCAGCGTCCACGCAACAATATTGAGGTTTTGTTCGCTGAATATCTTCTCAAGATTGAGATCATCAATGAAAAGCGTACCGTAAAGAGTCCCGACGGTTGGAAAGCAATACCGAATTCCCGCGAACAATTGCGCATTGTCAGTGTCCCGATTCTGGTGCTCGGCCGATCGGAAAAACGCCAATGGGAGGAGATACACTGGCTGGAATCGATCGCTGAAAACCATCGATTCACCGAGAGTAATATTGAGCGATGAGGTGGGCGCGTACTCCAATACATGCGAAGCATAATATTTCGACCGATACACCTTTCGGTAGGAATCAGACTGCTCATCCCTGTAGCTTTCTAGGGAATCAACGACATCCGAATAGAGAGACGCAAGAAGGTATGTGAACTTTAGACTCTTCGTAAGATTGACTGCCAGTCTAGCCTGGGGGTAACTGGGCGCTTTCTCCGATAAGACTACATTTCCGGTTTCGCCATAACCCCATCGGTTTCTGACCTTCTCAAGGAACACTTCGGTTCTGCCCCAGCGAAATCCTAGCTGGGCTTGCGCTTCATCGAAATCAAAGCCTTTATCGCCCTGGTCGTTGCTGATGACAAATCCATTTGTGGCTTCCATCTCCTTCTTCTTGTCCAGAATTTTTCCTCGCTCCAGGTTATCGACGGCTGACGCAAAGAACACCACATGATCGCCCAGATTCCCAAATAATTTCAACCCGTTCGTCCGCCTAGAGAATCGTTGACCCTCGTCGTCGGCAAAGATTTTGTATGCGAGGATCGGTTCGACCACGACCGAGTTGCTCTCATCCGCGATCGATAGAGATAGCGCGCTTATCCCTTGCATGAATCGAAAGTGCAGGTCGTCAGCGAAGACAGGATTAAAGCGCAGGTTTTCGAGTCCGACGCGTGCAGTGTCGAAGGGGGAGTAAGCACGAGTAAAATCATTCACACGCAACGAAGGATGCAGGATAGCAAGACGTTCCAATGCCTGATTATCAGGATGAAGGAGGTCAGCGTTGAACCGAACGGAGATGGAATGACCATTGACCTGGGCGCGAGCGGCGCCTAAAACAATGACAGAGAACAAAAGCACACGCTTCATTGTCCCATAACCCAACGACCTCATACCCGACCAGCCCCCTTGACCTGCTAAGCTCTTATCTCCATGAATGTCGCTCGGCAATTGCGCATATTGATTTAGGTGCGATTCGCAATAGAACTTGCCACGGATTATCATATGCTGGCACAGGATGTCGCTGTGCGATGAAGGAGGTGATTACTTACTCTCTTCACATAGTGTTTCTACTTGGGAATGATATAGTAAAATACCGCACCAAGATATTCCCATAGCATCGAACGGGTTTCTTGCAAGGCATCGGCTCCTGGCACTAAACTGAAAAGACCCAACTTCCCCGACTCGAGAAAGTCACAGGGCGCCGGGATCACAGGTATGCCGAATTTGCGAAAGGCGGCCATTGCGCGGGGCATGTGCACAGCACTTGTGACCAAAAACACCGCTTGCGCCGCTTCGCTTTGCACGATTGGTGACACAAACAGCGCTTCTTCGTACGTTGTACGGCTGGACGTTTCTAAACGAATATCGGCGGACGGAATGCCCATCGAGATGAGCCATTCGCCGGAAACAGCACTGAGGGCAAACTTGCTGCCGGAAAGATGGCCACCAGTGAGGATGATCGTACAGCTACGATCCTTCGCCTTGATTTTCCGATAAAGCCGTATGCCTTCGCTGAGACGTAGTATGGCCAAATTCGCGGGCACCGCCGGAAGTCGAGAGAAACTCACCTCTACCCCTTCCACAATACCCGCGCTCAGCACGATAATCGCATTTGTTTTTTGGATATGCGACTCTTGCACAGGCGGGAATTGTTCCAGACCGCTGGCAAGCAAATGCAAAACCGGTTGGATAGACAACAGGTACAGACCGGCGGCACCGATAATGGCAAGCGTCCGCAGTGTTTTCCGCAACGATGGATCGGTAACGAACCGAGTCCTATAGACGCAGTAGGCCAACAATAAAATAAAACAGCCAGGCGGCATCAGCCAGCCGACAACAACTTTATAGAATACGGTCCACATCGCGCATCCCTTCACCTTCAACCATATGTGCCAATAGTGAACATGTTACGCTCGCCATCTGACCTAACGTTTGGTGGTCCATATTGAAGTTCACCCAATGGCTGGAGAACTTTGCAGGGAGACTGAGGCGGGATGAATATGCTCTTGAAACTTTCCGTTTCAAGAGGCCTTACGGAAGTATTTCATTACCAACAGCATGTAACGTCACACCCGATTGGCGTGCTCAACCTGATCTGAAAATCGCTCATTCACCCTGTGTGCCAAAGCAGATGATCATTTCTTGAGATTAGACCTTTTTCTATTTCTTCCTTGATAATAGGGGATTATCTGATTTGGGCTAATCACCACCTTCGTTTTTCTGCCCATAAAGTAGACAGAATCCGCTGCGTCAATGTTGTACGACTCAGGGATTATTCGATCAAAGTATTGCAGCCACGAAAACAACAATTTGAAAACTTTGCCTATTCCCCAAGACCTGAACAACGCTCTCGCGAAGTGCTCAATACTCCACGCTAGGTGCGTCCCCGCACCCGCAATCACGCCTGAATCAATCAACTCGAATTGTTTGAACAGGTATCTGTGTCCACTTTCTGTAAATCTCGTGAAATCCAAGGGACCTTCATGTACCTGTTCCAGAAAAGGGGTCTCAGCATATACAATGGCGTTATCTTTAAGCACACGATGGATTTCTCCTACAACTTGCTGCGGATCTAGTACGTGCTCTAGTACATATTGGATCACAACGCAATCAACAGAGTGACTAGCGAGCGGTATTTTGTGGGCATCTGCAATAAATTGAACATTTGGCGAATTATATATATCGAAAGAGAGCAATTCAATATTGTCATCCGCATACAACGGCTCAGCACCTCCTCCAATCTCGCCCCCACCGACAACAAGTAGCCGTGATCGTCGTTTGTCATTCAATAGACGCTGTACCGCAGCGAGATTCTTTTTGCTAGTTGGATGGACAGGAGAGATCACATCTCTGAGACGTTTTCCAATTGGACCTACATTGTCACTCCGTGCAACAATACTATTCCCCATAGAGGAAAAGAAGTCTTCAATGTTCATTACGAAAGTTTCAAAATCAATTAGCACTGGTTTTCCGTCAATATATCGATATGAAAAGATTTTGTCGATGGTTTGTGCGGACTCGATGCCAAAATCCAGCGCCTGACCCGTTTTGGGACATCTTAGATCGTTCTTAATAGTGTCCAAAGGAAGGATCAAATGACTACTACTCCAGATTGGTGATCAGAAAGAACTGCTAGCACTTCACCCAATTGTTCGAAATATTAGGACTTATCTTTACAAATCTTGTCGCTGCTGAATGCCTTTGTTTGGAGTCCAGAAGGCGCATCTTTGATTGCCACTCAAGCGTAGGAGTGACATTAGGGGCCACAACAGCTTTTTCGAGATGGCACCTAGTGTGAGACACCTTCTTTACGGAGCACCGTCATGAACGTTCTCAAAATGATTTCTATGTCAAAGAGAAAAGAACGATGCCTGGAATAGTAATCGTCTAATTCAACTTTGATCGGAATTGAAAGTCCATCTCTCCCATTAATCTGCGCCCATCCAGTGAGACCGGGAGTAAGCAATTGAATACCTTTTGCCGTCCTCAACGCGATGAGATCATTCTGATTGAAAAGGGCTGGCCGCGGGCCGACAAAGCTCATTTCCCCACGCAAGATGTTGAACAATTGCGGAAGTTCGTCAAGACTCAGTTTGCGGAGTATACTTCCTACAGGGGTCACATAGCGAGCCGAATCAACTAGAAGATGCGTTGCTACAGGCAGAGTATTGTTTTTCATCGTGCGAAATTTCGCCATTCTGAACACTTCATTGTTCCGCCCCACCCTGCCAGACCAATACAGCACTGGTCCCTTCGATGTCACCTTAACAACGAAGGCAATCAGCAACATGGGTATTGCCATGAGTGTCACACCCAAAACTGCAGCAAAGAAATCAAAACAGCGTTTCATTGCTTGGAAAAGCTCCTAAAAGTGTGCAATAATCCATCTCTTGCAGAGATGGGTAGTCTATCAATGCCAATGGCGTTCTTTATCTTCTTGTTGGAAACGACAAACGATTCTGTCATTTTTCTCAGTCTTTCACCGTTCAGAGGAAGGTGCAATAGGTCACCTGCAGCGGCGATTGCTTGGATCAGGGCTTTGGGGAGATTCCAAATTCGGGCTTTCCTATGTAATGATTCTGCAACGAGACGAATCAATTCGGTAGTAGCCACTGGTTCATCATCGCAGACATGGTAAATGCCGGGTTCGATTGACCTGCTGACGATCTCATTGATCAAAAACACGAAGTTTTGTATCGAAGTGAAGGAACGTAGATTGTCAAATCCACCTAGCGGATAAGGGATGCCTCTCTCAACCACTTTGTACAAGAGATTCAAGTTCCCCTTGTTTTCAGGCCCGTGTATCATGCATGGTCGCAATATGTAAGCCCTTTGTTGTAGCTGAACTCCAGCGTTGAGGATGTAGCTCTCTGCCGCGAGTTTTGATTTCCCATACGGCGTAGAAGGATTTGGAATTGCCTCCTCTGTCAGACAGTCAGCTGACACAGCATCAGCGACTGCTTTCACGGAGCTGACAAAGATGAACTTTCTTGACTTTGACTGCAAAAAGGCCTGGTAGATCTGCTCGGTCAGCCCAACATTTACATCATAGTATTCCTGTTCATGTGTCCTTTGGGCAGTGTCGTGCGCCTTCCCAGCAAGATGGATGATGCAATCTACCTTTTCGATCTGACCAACCTTCGCCCAGCCAAGATGCCTGCTCACAGAATTGCCAATATAGAGATCAACCCCGATGAGCTCATGTTCTCTCAATGCGACCGTAAGGTGAGAACCAAGGAAGCCGTTATATCCGGTAACTAGTATCTTCATATCTGTCTGATCAATTCGCTTTGCTATCCTCAAAACGCCAAATACTGCTGCCCTCTAGCAACACTAATTGCCCTTTGGTCCAGCACTAAAATCTATGGCATCTGCCGCCTTGTAGTACTCTTTGTACCATTTGACAAACGACTTGACTCCTTGATTGATATTGGTTTGAGGTTTGTAGCCAGTTGCAGACACGAATTCTCTTGTATCTGCCCAAGTAGATACAACGTCCTCGGGTTGCATGTCAAGCATCTCTTTTCTTGCTTTTTTGCCCAGCTCGGATTCCAAACAGGCGATAAAATCCAGGAGACTGACTGGAGCATTATTACCGATATTGAATATGCTGTAGCATTCATCCAGATTCGCTTTGGAAACGAGGAATATGCCCTCGACAATGTCATCAATATATGTGAAATCGCGCTGCATATCCCCGTGATTGAAAACCTTAATTGGGACTTCCTTCAAGATTGCATCTGTGAACAAGAATGGAGCCATATCAGGCCTTCCCCACGGTCCATACACGGTAAAAAACCGCAGTCCAACGGTAGCGATACCATACAAATGACTATACACGTGTGCCATCAACTCATTCGATTTCTTCGTTGCTGCATACAGACTGACAGGCTTGTCCACACAATCTGAAATCGATAGCAAGCGTTTTTCAGTCATTCCATATATGCTGGAGCTGCTGGCATAGAGAAGTTTCTTCACATGGCTGAATCGACATGCCTCCAAAACATTGAAAAAACCAACCATGTTGCTTTGAACATACGATCTCGGGTTCACAAGACTATGACGGACACCAGCTTGAGCGGCCAAATGTATGACCAGATCGAATTGTTCTTCTTCGAAAAGCTGCAAAATGCTTACTGAATCTTCCAGATCAACTTTCATGAAACGATAGTTTGGCCATTTCGCGCTTGAGGTGAATCGGTTGTAGTGGATATCCGACTCATTAATTCCACTTGCTTTCAAACGATCGTATTTCAACCTTGTACTGTAGTAGTCATTGATGTTATCCATTCCAATGACATCACAACCGGCTTCCATGAATCTTCCAACCGTCTGCGATCCGATAAAACCGGCGGTTCCTGTAATCAGTATCTTCATTCGGCATACAGAGCTGAGATCTGAGAATAGATCAAAGTGTCCTTAAATCTGTTTTCAGCTAATTTCCGACTCTTCATTCCCATTTCCGCCAGATTACTGCCGTGGATCATTCTCATTGCTGCTTGTCCTATCTCGTCAGAAGATCTTGGAGAAATCAAATATCCATTTTCACCCTCCGCCGTAGTTAACCTGCATCCAGGCATATCTGTAGTAATAATGGGTAAGCCCATGGAAAGCGCTTCAAGTATCCCCCTTGGAATACCCTCACGATAGTAACTTGGATAAATGAAAACATCGGCCATCGCCAACAAGTCTCGAATATTATCTCTTTTCCCAAGAAAGCGAATATTCGTTTCTTTCTCAAACTTCTTAATATAGGAATCTTGAACGTGCCGTGGATTCTCTTTGTCTGGCCAACCAACTACCCAGAGCTTTGCAAATGGTTCGGATTCCTTCAAAGATTGGAAAGCGTCGACCATTTCTCCTATTCCTTTTTCCCATAACAATCGAGTCACACAAATAAAAATCATATCGTCCGTGGACACATTGGACCCAATTCTTAGCTTGGCTCTGTTCGCTAGCGCTTTGTTAAAGAAAGAAGTGTCAACGCCACTTCCTTCGATCACAACCACCTTCCTATTCCATAGTTTCGCAAATAGTATATCTTTCGCATCGTCCTCGTTTTGGACGATTACCTTGTTCGCTCTGAAAAGCACTATCTGAAAAGCGATCTGGCTCAGAATTTTCAGTAACAGATAAGGAAAGGAGAAATTCGAAAATGCAACGCCAAGCCCTGTGATGTGAACAATTACTTTTCTACTGTTGAAACAATTTGCCACGATATTCAGCAGGTTGGGTAGAAAACGAAAAGAGTGAACAATATCGATATCGAGTCTATTAGTAATCTCTCGGCAAATCCTGACTAGTCGGATCAAGTGACGCACACCCACGTCTCTACGATCAAGATCATATCCTATCGCGTTGATACCTTCGCTTTGAATCAACTCCACATACTCGCTATTCGGGAGCAAAGCATAAACATCCCACCCCTGTGCGCGGAGATACTTGCAGAGAGGGAGCCTAGTGCTGTGGAAGTCTGAACCATGATTCTCTATGAGTAAAATCCGTCTCACCGTTGGCGAATCCAATTGTTATACCATTTATACAAAGAGAAGATAAACCAAATGAAATGAGGATTAAATCTGTGCTCCGAAGCAAGGAACGATGACACTGCAAGGCTACAAACTCGTTGACTAAGACGAAATGTCTCATAGAACTCCTTGTCATTCTCCATCGCAATCAATTCAGATTTCAGAACTCCCTTCAGCCATTTTGCAATGGGCACGGTAAATCCTTGCTTGGGGCGTTTGATCAACTTTGGAGATACATATTTGCTTAGTATTTTCCTTAACAAGTACTTGCTCTCTCCATGCCCGGGGACCTTCATCTTGTCTGGTAGAGCAAATGCAAATTCGATAACTCTCGGATCAAGGAAAGGTTCTCTTGCTTCAAGGCCTACATACATGGAAGCGCGGTCAACTTTGGTAAGAATATCGTCCGGCAAATAGGAACGCAAATCTTTCAGCCCCAGATAGCCTATTGACCTGCCGGGATAGTTAGGATGGACGCTATCCATTCGCGCTTCCCAAGGCCCCAGAAGTTGTTCCAAGTAGAAGCCATCCACATATGATGACGTACTATCAAATAGGTCATCCAAATCTTTCGATAGCAAGGTCAGTTGGAATTTCAAGTACTTGTTGTCCATTTGCGAGAGCGATCCCATCTTCATTGTTGATGCCATGTGTTCAATGAAGGCCGGATTAATTCCCCGGGTTAGCGTATACAGAAGTTTTCTCACAGAAAGGGGGATCGCCAGCAACTTCGACAAATGACGATAATAGTCGTACTTTATATATCCCCCGAATAACTCGTCCCCTCCATCTCCCGATAATGCCACTTTAACATTGGCTCGGGCAAGTTGGGAAAGGAGATAGGTCGGTATGGCTGAACTATCGCCAAAAGGTTCATCATAAATGTCTGCCAAGAGGGGAATCACGCCCTTGAAGTCATCCTCCGTGCAAAGCATAGCGGTATGATCGGTTCCTAGTGTTCTCGCGATCTCGGATGCCACATGAGATTCATCGAAATCTCTGTCCTCAAAACCAATTGTAAATGTTCGAAGTGGTTGTGATCGGCCTTTTTGAATCAACGCTGTGACCAAAGATGAATCAATCCCTCCACTCAGGAACACACCAACATCAACATCGGCGACCATTCGCAATCTGAAACTCTCAGTGAGAACATTTTCAAGTTCTTCGACGATGTCGCCTTCTGATCTCTTGTCCGTTGCCGCCTTCTCAAAGACATCTTCAGCTTTCCAATATCTTGAAATGCTTGTTCCCGCTGACTCATTGATTTGAAGAATAGATCCCGGCGGAAGGGTTTTCACATGCGTGTAGATAGAGTCGCCGCAACGTAAATATCCTTTCTGAAGATAATGGGGCAAGACAGAATGATCCAAGCTCTTGTCGAACGAAGGGTGCTGATGAAAAGCCTTGATCTCCGACGCAAAAAGAAACAGACCATCCTTTAGATACCAGTAGAGAGGCTTAACACCACATCGATCACGACACAATAATAACGTTCTTGTTTCTTTGTTCCACAAAGCAAAAGCAAACATGCCGCGGAAAGTCTGGAGTGCACCTTCGCCCCACGAATCAAATGCCTTGATTATTACCTCAGTATCCGAATTCGTTCGAAAAGAATACCCCTGAGCCTGTAGACGCTTCTTGATTTCCAAGAAATTGTAGATTTCTCCATTGAACGAAATTGCCCACTTGCCACTCTCCATGGGTTGAGCCCCAGAAGGTGATAAGTCTATTATGGCGAGTCTACGATGACCTAATCCCAAGCAGCCATCCACAAAAGACCCATATCCGTCTGGCCCCCCTCTGTACATGGCATCACGCATCTTCGATAGAACCTCTAGGTCACCGCTATCGAGTCCACGCGTTTTGCGAAAATCTATGAGGCCCACTACTCTACACACGGTTACCTCTCAAGAATCTTGTTCAACGAAGTCAGTTGAGAAACCGTATCTATTGACATCCATTTCTTCGGATATACTCTGGAGCAGTACATTTGTTCCTTCAAAATAAGTTGATGCCATACAGAGTAGAAATCTCGACTTTGCATAGGGTCTGTCAACTCATTAATCCTGTACGGATTGACGACTTGGATGCCCGAGCAATAGACGTCTGATCTCTTGCTGCGATCTATTCCCATGACGACATTGTTCTTGTAGAAGATGTAGTCACCCTCTAGGCCCTCTACGGGGGGTACGGGCACAACCATACACGCCGGTGATCCATTTCGCAAGTAGTCTTCTATCAACAAATCAAAATCGAGTTCGACAACGTTGTCGCAGGTTAGAACGAACATAGGTTCATTCAGGTGTCGCAGGAGGGTATTGTAGATCCACCATGAATTGCTCTGTCCTTCCGTGTTTATCACCGTAGCAACTCCATGACTTATCACATGGTCAGCCAGCATAGCCCCTTTGTATCCAACAGTAATATGAATATACTTTATGTGGGCACGGAGATTTTCTATCCCCTTTGCGATTAGAGTGGTTCCATTGAAGGGAGCCATAGGTTTGGGTAAGTCCGCGGTTAACGGCATCATCCTTTGCCCTCTTCCAGCAGCCATGATCAAAGCATTGTCAACTCTTTTTTTCATTTCTCTTCATCCGGTGGATAGTTTATTATACTCATTATCTCCTCATCCGTCAACCTGTCGGCATTGGCCGATGACTTGATTTCGTTAAGCGGAAAAGGCACTTTGTCATTCATTGATATGACATAATGCGTGACATTGTCGATGATTTTCTCATATGTCAGTGGTAGTTCCAATTCGCCAATCAAGAATTCGTCGATCCTTTCACCTGGCCTGCCGGGAATTCTTTCCCATCTACCGCCCTTTTCTCTTGTCCAAAGCTTCAATATGTCTTCAATCATGGCTGCCTTCATTTTGCGCGACAACACTTTGCCCTGAAATTCATCGATGTTCCTCAGAGCCGTCAAAACTAATTGCACAGCCTCATCAACCATAAAGAAATATCTTCTCATTTCGGGGCCGGTGGTCCCAATGACCCCACTGTCTTCATGCATCTTCTTCCAAATTGGCAAAACCGACCCGGTCGACCAAGCCACATTGCCATATCTCACACAGCAACACTTTGTTCCGCTTTTCCCGTTCATCAGACAGAACATTTTCTCCATCAATGCTTTAGTCAAACCATAGATGTTTCTTACGGGAGGCGAGGCTTTATCCGTAGATATGCCAACTAGCGTTTCCACCTCGCATTCGAGTGAAACTCTCGCTACGTTTTGAGACCCTCTGACGTTGACATCAACGCATTCCATTGGAAACTTCTCTGAAAGATCTACGAATTTCGTAGCTGCAGCGTGTATCACAATGCTTGGCTTGTATTCCTGAAACACATCTCTGATGGATTCAATGTTTACGACGTCAAGAGGCACCACTTCACAGTTGGTCAGCCTCTTGGCGAGGAAATTCTGCTTGTTGTTTCTTGCAGCCAGAATGACATCGTATTCATCTCGCAGGGCAATCCCAAGTCTTTTTCCAAGAAAGCCTGTACCACCGGTAACCAGAATTCTTTTTCTCACGCGATTGTCCTCTTCTCGTAGTTTCTCTACGCTACTCTTGCACTATGACTGAACTCGAGTTAGTCACAAGCAAGAGAGCCAAAAGTTCCATTCAGTACTGATCGGTAGATATTCAATAGATTGTGCTCCACGATGAACCGACTCGAATATTGAGCCAAATGCTCTCGAATACGTTTTTGTGTCTCCTCTTTGTAGAATGAAACGATGTAGTTCTCTGCATGCAACACCTTGTCTACTATGTCATCGACCGAACCATCTGTAAGCAGGATCGAATCCTTTCCAAGCGTCTTCTGAAAATCTTTATTATACCGCGTTGCCGTGGTAATAACCGGTAGACCACAAGCCAGATATTCCAAGGTCTTCATGACAAATTGGTCTTGATAGCACTCCCACGGTGGAACATGGCTTAGACCTAGGTATGCAGTCTCAATTTCGTTGCGGATCAGCTCTTGTGGCATATTTGTTAGAATGACGCGATGTTCGCAACCCAGCTCCACGGCCAGGGCACCCAACTCTCGTCGGTAGACTTCATCTCTAGCCAAACCACCGCCAATGATCTTCATTTTATATTCTTCTGGCAACCGAGCAATAACTCTTATTAAGCGATCCAATTGACGTTCCGGACGAACCGCCCCGTGGTACATTAGCACTTTCTCATCATTGTTTTTTGGTGGCAGTCGATTTGGATAGAACAGTTCGCTAGGATAGCCAACAGGTAGCAGGATGACACGCTTCCTAAAGAATGGGCGCAACTTTCGGGCCAAAGGTTCATCCGTGAATATCGCACAAGAATAAAAGAGAGGTTGAAGTCGTTTCAAGATATCGACTACTCTGTTCTTCAGACGGTCTCGAGTCACAGATACACTCAAACGATTCATCACAAATCTGGTTCTCTTCGCAAATAATGGTAAAAGCTCGAAGCCCTTGCCAGGGAAGTAGTGGACTATGTCGAATTTCCTAACGATCGGAATAAGCTTCCTATATTGCTTTGCAATGCTTGGCTCATCAATGACGAAGACTGGAAAAGCAAATGCATCCGCCCCTTTGGTCTCCGACAATTTTCCGATAACAGCAACCGCAACATCTATTCCTAAACGATGGAGATTCTTTGCATATTCTTTCCCAGCCGGCGCAGAAAACCCAGGAAAGAGTCCATGTACCAAGATTAGAACCTTCACGTTGCCTCGCTTCCCAAGAACACGATCTTATGTCGAACATGCCTGCGGTGATCAGAACACCGATAAGCGGCGTACTCGGGCCGAACTGCATACTCTTCTGCGTTACTCTGTCATCGTTCTTGCGTCCAATATCATGTCGAATATCTCACAGTTCTAGATTCACCCGCTTCTGATGCGGCTTAGGGCACCAATAGATATCGCCCACAGATCAATATTCGGAAAATACATGAGATAGGAATAATGGAGCATATCCGCGGCGTAGGAGATTGACATTAGTAGGCAACCCAATGCGAACAACCGGTTGAAAAGCGAAATGTTCTCCGTGTTGAAAATCTTCACGCAATGCAATATTGCGCTACCGAACAAGCATGAAAAGATTACTAACCACAAAAGTCCAAATAGCAGCGTAAAATACAATAGGCGAATTTCAAGATTTTGGAAAACAATACTATTTACTGCTTCAGAAGAACCAAGTATGATGGACACAAAAGGCTCCTGCAACCAACGGGTGAATACCCCGACAATAATGTCTCTACTGAATATTATCGCCAGAGTGGAATCTCTTGACGAATCGGTCCGAAATCCAGTGTCAAACAAATCCAATAATTTCGACAGTAAATCGGGATTGGTGCCTACCACTGCGATAAACAGAAGTACGGAATAAAATAATCTCTTGTTGGTGACCAATTTAAATGGTAACACATTTAGCATAAGGATGACGAGAGCAATTGTAACAATTTGAGTCCTAACTCCCAATACAATAAGAACCGTGAAAGATAGAACAAAAAGCACGTCTTTTAGATGTTGTCGAAAGCCTACCATTAGAATTGGCAAGTATCTGAACTCTTCTTTCCTCTTGTTCAAAAACATGAAGGGTATGAGCACAGCAAAAAGAGCCATGAAAAAAGCTGAAGTCGCATGCGGCCACCCAAGAATGCCCAGGATTGGTGAATCTTCAGGGTTCACGTACCCAACATCGGCTGATATTGCTCCGTACATCGTTGCAGTATTACCAATAAATCTATACAATTTAGAGAATTGATAGTTGTACCACGGGAATACGGAGTTTGGAATCCCGACGTAGCGGGCCAATTGTTCTAAGAACACGTTAAGGATGAGAAATATAAAAACAACATAGAGAAAATTGTAGAGCCGCATGCGAGCCGCATCTGAATTGAACGTCATTCTTGAGACAAAAAACAAAACGAAAGGGAAAAAATGGTTCCGAAAATCCCGTACGATTCTCTCAAAGCTGTTCCCTTCTGCATAGAATGAGACGACCACAATCAAACCATAAGTTAGATAGATCTTCACCCATCTAGATATGTTTTCGAAGCCATCTCGCTTAATCTCCTGTCCCTTGCCTACCAAAAGGACCCACATGGCAAATGTCAATACAAGCAATATGTCGCGCCAATACGTTGTATCGACTACAAGCTCTCTAAGCGGTAACTGAAACACCAGGATGACAATGTGAGCAAAAAGCAATATCCTTATCCATCTATATTCTCTTGGTGGTTTCAATGCAGACTGTCTGCTTTTTGTTCTGGATTGTGACACTTCTTAACATCAGACACTGTGGCTCCTTTGAAAAGCCCAATGCCAATTGTAAGAACTGCATCATCGAAGGTAGCAGTAGTGTCCAACTGTTGGACTTTGGAATAGCTGTAAGTCGCTATTTTACTGGACATTACAGGGGAAAAGAGCCCTCGACATTTGGATTTGGAATGGCTATTTCACTATCCTTTGAGATCCATTTCACATTCAGAGGAAGCACATGAATCCCGGCCGAACAATATTTTCTCGGGTAATGGATTTCGTGCCAATGCACGAGTTTCATCAATGCGTCGAAAGATATCAAGGCTCATACAAAGTTCAAAGGTTTTCACGCTGGGACCATTTCCTTTGAATGGCTTTTGCACAGTTTACGTATCGTCAAAGTCTTGGACATATAAAGAGCTGTCTAGATGCTCAAGTCTCAAGGTTGTATCATCTTGGTTTTCGAAGTGGAGTTCACCCCCATTTAATGGACAAAAAGCTAAGCCAGTACCTGATGTGATTGTTCAAAAGCTACTAGAAGCCATCTCAAAAATAGTACTTGTACTTTGTAATAGTGCTCTGTACTTTCGTACATGGCACGACGAGACGAACTATCAGACATCCAATGGGCAACCATAGAGCCCTTGTTACCCAAACC
>Ga0208045_1000381_pt1 | contig 19170 bp, 17 predicted proteins | sample PL_2010_200m_FD_184160 | JGI IMG/M metagenome (GOLD analysis project Ga0208045, IMG submission 184160) | Freshwater microbial communities from Powell Lake, British Columbia, Canada to study Microbial Dark Matter (Phase II) - PL_2010_200m... | ecosystem: Environmental > Aquatic > Freshwater >...
TCGCCCGGATGATCTGATTGCCGACGTGATCCGCGAGCTGATTGCGCGCACCGGCATTGACGGGGCTGCCGTCGACGACCTGATCCTCGGCAACACCAACCAGGCCGGTGAAGACAGCCGTAACATCGCCCGTCATGCCGTGCTGCTCTCCGGCCTGCCGGTCACCGTGCCCGGCCAGACCGTCAACCGGCTGTGTGCCAGTGGCCTGGCCGCGATCGTCGATGCTGCACGCGCCGTCACCTGCAACGAAGGCGAACTGTTCGTTGCAGGCGGCGTGGAAAGCATGTCGCGCGCCCCGTTCGTCATGGCCAAGGCCGAGAAGGCCTATAGCCGCGACTTCACGGTGTACGACAGCACCATCGGCGCGCGCTTCCCGAACCCGAAAATCATCGAGCAGTTCGGCAACGACAGCATGCCGCAGACTGGCGACAACGTGGCCCTCGAGTTTGGCATCAGCCGTGAAGAGGCCGACACCTTTGCCGCTGCCTCACAGGCCAAGTTCGAAGCCGCCCGCCAGGCTGGTTTCTTCGCCGAGGAGATCTTGCCGGTGAGCGTGCCGACCGGTCGCAAGACCCCGCCCAGCGTGATCGCCGAGGATGAGCATCCGCGTCCGCAATCCGACATGGCCGCACTGACCAAGCTGCGCCCGCTGTTTGAAGACGGCGTGGTCACCGCGGGTAACGCCTCGGGCGTAAACGACGGTGCCGCCGCGCTGCTGATCGGCAGCCAGGCCGCTGGCGAGAAGCACGGCCTCAAGCCAATGGCACGCATCCTGTCCGCCGCCGTTGCCGGCGTCGAGCCGCGCATCATGGGCGTTGGACCGGTGGAAGCCATCAACAAGGCACTGCCCCGTGCTGGCCTGAGCCTGACCGATATGGACATCATCGAAATCAACGAAGCCTTCGCCTCGCAGGTGCTGGGCTGTCTGAAGGGCCTGGATGTGGCGTTCGACGACCCGCGCGTCAACCCGAACGGTGGCGCGATTGCCGTGGGTCATCCGCTGGGGGCTTCCGGGGCCCGCCTGGCACTGTCCACCGCGCGTGAATTGCAGCGCAGCGGCAAGCGCTACGCGGTCATCAGCTTGTGTATCGGTGTCGGCCAGGGCCTGGCCATGGTCATCGAGCGCGTCTGAGCGAAGGCTGTTTGCTCATCTGAACCAGGTCGGCGGAGTTTTGTGCCGGCCGTGTTGAAAAGGTAAGAGACATGGGTGCATTGAGTGGGATTCGGGTGCTCGACCTGAGTCGTGTATTGGCTGGCCCCTGGTGCGGCCAGGTGCTGGCCGACCTTGGCGCCGAAGTGATCAAGGTCGAACGGCCGCGTGTGGGTGATGACACCCGTGGCTGGGGCCCGCCTTACATGAAAACGCCGGATGGCGAGAACAGCATCGAGGCGTCCTATTACCAGTCCACCAACCGCAACAAGCTGTCGGTGGCTGTGAACATCGCCACGCCGGAAGGTCAGGAGCTGGTGCGAGCACTGGCGGCCATCTCCGACGTGCTGATCGAGAACTACAAGGCCGGCTCGCTGGCCAAGTACGGGCTGGACTACGACAGCCTGTCGAAGCTTAATCCGCGTCTGGTCTACTGCTCGATCACCGGTTTCGGTCTGACCGGCCCGCGCGCCGAAGAGCCCGGCTACGACTTCGTCATCCAGGGCATGGGCGGTCTGATGAGCATCACCGGCGAGAAGGACGGTGTGCCGGGTGCCGGCCCGCAGAAGGTGGGCGTGGCCGTGGCGGACGTAATGACCGGCCTGTATTCCACCATCGCCATTCAGGCGGCGTTGCTGGCACGTGAAAAGACTGGTCGCGGCCAGCACTGCGATATGGCGCTGCTGGATGTGCAGGTGGCCGCCCTGGGCAACCAGAGCCAGAACTACCTGAGCACCGGCAAACCGCCGGGCCGTCAGGGCAACGCCCACGTCAACATCGTGCCATATCAGGTGTTCACTGCCAGCGACATGGATTTCATCATTGCCTGTGGCAACGACACTCAGTTCGTAGCCCTGTGCGATGCCATCAGCCTGCCGGAACTGCCGCGGGACCCGCGCTTCACCAAAAACGCCGACCGCGTGCGCAACCGCGACGCCATCGTCGGGCTGCTGTCCGAGCACTTCCTCAAGGACACCGCCGACAACTGGGTCACCCGGATCCATGCGGCGAAGGTACCAGTCGGCGTGATCAACGACATCGGCCGCGCCCTGGCTGAGCCGCAGGTGCTGGCGCGCGACATGCTGGTCGATATCCCGCACGCCAAGAACCCGGACTTCAGGATGGTCGGGAGCCCGGTGAAGCTCTCGGGCACGCCGGTCGAGTACAAGCGGCCTGCGCCGATGCTCGGTGAGCACACGGAGCAGGTTCTGAAATCCGTCCTGGGGCTTTCAGCCGATGCGCTGGATGTTCTGAAAGACAAGGGGGTCATCGAGCAACTCACGTAACCCATCCAGTAACCGGTACTGGCTCACTGCCTGAGCTGGACGTAAGCCCGGTCATGTTGCGACATGCCGGGTCATCAAATACGCAACCACAAGAGAGATAATATGAACAAGTTGATGAAAATGCTGGTGGCGACAAGCGCTGCCGTGTTGCTTCCGCTGCTCGGTACGGCCGCCCAGGCTGCCGATTGGCCGTCCAAGAACATCACACTGGTCGTTCCGTACGCCGCCGGTGGCTCCACGGATATCCTGTCCCGTCGGGTGGCCGACCTTCTGGGCACGGAACTGGGTGTGAACGTTATCGTCGAGAACCGCCCGGGTGCCGGCACCACTGTTGCCACCGCGCAACTGGCCCGGGTTTCCAAGCGCGATGCCGATTACCGCGTGCTGATGGCGTCCCCGGGGCACACTGTTGGCGCGAGTCTTTATCCCCTGGCCTATGACCCGGTAAAAGACTTCCGCTTTATTCAGAACATTATTGATATCCCTAACGTCCTCGTCGTACCGGCCAAGAGCAAGTTCCAGACCTTCGAAGAGTTCGTGCAAGCCGCGAAGACCGAGCAGACCTCCTTTAGCTCGCCTGGTATCGGCAGCTCCATCCATATGTCGGGTGAACTGTTCAAAGCCAAGATCGGTGCGTCACAGATGACCCACGTTCCGTTCCGTGGAAGTGGCGAGGCGCTCCCGGCACTGCTGTCGGGTGATGTCGACTTTTCGTTCGAGAACCTGCCAACTGTCTATCCGATGATCAAGTCCGGGCAACTGCGGGTACTGGCTGTCAGCACCAGCGAGCCTTCGCCCTTCCTGCCGGACGTGCCGACCGTGCAGTCCGTTGGTGTTGAGCCGGGGCTGTCCGACTTTGCCACCTCCGCCTGGTTCGGTCTTATCGGGAGCGCCTCGATGTCCGACGAGGCCTACGGCAAGCTGCAGGCCGGCGTGCAAAACGTCATGCAAAGCCAGGCGTTCGAGGATTTCCTACCGCAGCTGGGCGCTGTCGCCGGCAAGGAATCCGGGGAAGCGTTCAAGTCCATGGTGGAGCGGGATATCAAGCAGTGGGCTGATCTGGTCGAAGCCGCCGGACTCGGCGAATAAGCCTCAACAGCTTCATGGGGCGTCGCCGCGCGGGACGCCTCTGTCTATCTGGATGGATTATGAAAAACACCGCCATTCGCCAGAGAGTCTCCAGGCTTGCCAGCGTCGATGCAGCTGCCGGTCTGGTTCTCATCGTGGCATCCCTTACGTTTCTGTTTTATCTGGTTCCAGCGTACATCGTTGAGCCTCGCAGGCTTCAGTCACCGCTGCTGTCGCCCCTGGTCCTTCCTCAGATCATGGGTTGGATGATTCTGTTACTTGGTATCGGTCTGGTGCTCGGCACGATATTTGGCCCGAAGCGTGAGCGGGAAGAAAAATACACCAAACTTCGCGACTTGCCGCTCCATCAATGGCTGCTGCCGTTGCTGGCCTTCGCCGTTTACTACTTCGGGCTCGAGCTGGTGGGCGCGGCGGTCTGTGGCGTGCTGGCCACGATGTTGCTGTTCGTAGCCATGGGGGTCAGGCGCATTGGCATTTATCTGCTGGGTGTTGCGATGCCGATCGGTATCTGCCTGGCCTTCGACTATGGCCTGAATGTTCCCCTGCCTTACGGCTCGCTCTGGGGATATTGAGTACCCGCTTGATGAGATTATGAAATGGACCAGATGCTTGAGGTGCTCAGCCTTTTCCTGAGCGTGGAAAACATCCTGATGATCGCGGTCGGCGTGGTGATTGGCGTCGTGATCGGAGCCATACCCGGGTTGACCGCAACCATGGCGGTAGCCCTGGCGCTGCCGTTCACCTTCGGCATGGAGCCCGTCACCGCGATCCTGCTGCTGGTCGGCATATACAAGGGCGGCATGTATGGCGGATCGATCACTGCCATTCTGATCCGCACTCCGGGCTCGCCAGCGTCTGCCAGCACGCTGCTGGACGGTTACCCGATGGCGCAGAAGGGTGAAGCCAAGAAGGCACTGTCCATGGCGCTGTACGCGTCCTGTATCGCCGACTTCATCTCCAATCTGTCGCTGATCTTCCTGGCGGGTTACCTGGCCAAGCTGGCGCTGAACTTCGGGCCGCCGGAGTATTTCTGGCTGATCTGCTTCTCGCTGACGATCATCATTTCCGTTTCCGGTGATTCGGTGATGAAGGGGCTGGTCGCCGCTGCTTTAGGGGTGATCCTCGCGCTGGTTGGCATGGATCCGGTCTACGGTACCGAGCGCCTGACCTTCGACAATTACAATCTGATGGATCGCATCAACTTCATCCCGCTGTTGATTGGTCTGTTCGCCATTCCCGAGATTCTCGAGTTCTATCTGTCGCGGGCCCGGGAGCACATCCAGACCGCCGTGGCGGGTGCCGACGTGACCTGGCAGGAGCTCAAAGGCAGCATGCGCAGCATCATTCGAGGCAGCTTCATCGGTGTGATCATCGGTGCCATTCCGGGCACTGGCGCGACAGCCGCTTCGTTCATCTCCTATTCGGAGGCACGCCGCAATTCGCCCAACAGGGACAATTTCGGCAAGGGCGAAATCGAGGGTGTAGCCGCAGCCGAGGCCGGCAACAACGCGGTTGCCGGCGCGACCATGATTCCGCTGCTGTCATTGGGGATCCCCGGCGACGTGATCACCGCGATCATCCTCGGCGCCTTCATGATCCATGGACTGACTCCCGGACCGATTCTTTTCCAAGAGAACATGAATCTGATCTACGCGCTGTTCTGCGGCATCATGCTCAGCTCCGTGGTGCTGTTCGGTACCGGCAAGCTGGCGATCCGGTATTTTTCCCGGATTGCCGATGTTCCCAAGCGGATCCTGTTCCCCATCGTTTTGATGTTCTGCATCTACGGCGCCTACGCCGTGAACAACAGCACCTTCGATATCGCTGTCATGCTGGTGTTCGGCCTGGTCGGCTTCATTTTCAACCGTACCGGATTCGCCTCAGCACCGTTTCTGATCGGTTTCATCCTGGGGCCGATGCTGGAAGACAATTTCCGTCGTTCCCTGCTGATCAGCAGCAACAGTTTCGATGTGTTTATTCGTGGCCCCATCGACTGGTTCTTCATCGTGCTGACGGTGCTATCTCTGGGCTTTGCCTTGCGCCGCTACCTTCAATCGCTACGCACCAATTGATCGCCGCCACCTCTGTGGTGCCTGCAATCGGAGACAATATGAAAATACTGGTAACAGTCAAACGAGTGGTCGATTACAACGTCAAGGTTCGCGTCAAGGCGGACAACTCCGGCGTCGACCTCGCCAACGTCAAGATGTCGATGAACCCCTTCTGCGAGATTGCCGTGGAAGAAGCCGTGCGCCTGAAAGAGAAGGGCGTGGCCAGTGAAATCGTCGTGGTTTCCATCGGACCGACCGCAGCCCAGGAGCAGCTGCGTACCGCGCTGGCACTGGGTGCCGACCGCGCCGTACTGGTCGAGTCGACCGAAGAGCTCAATTCGCTGGCCGTGGCCAAGCTGTTGAAAGCCGTGGTCGACAAGGAACAGCCGCAGCTGATCATCCTCGGCAAGCAGGCCATCGACAGCGACAACAACCAGACCGGCCAAATGCTGGGCGCATTGACCGGATTCGCTCAGGGCACCTTCGCGTCGAAAGTCGACATGGAAGGTGACAAGGTCAAGGTCGAGCGTGAAATCGATGGCGGCGCACAAACCGTTGCGCTGAATCTGCCGGCGATTGTCACCACCGACCTGCGTCTGAACGAGCCGCGCTATGCGTCGCTGCCGAACATCATGAAGGCCAAGAAAAAGCCGCTGGAAGTGCTGACGCCCGACGCGCTGGGCGTAGCTACTGCTTCCACCGTCAAGACCCTGAAAGTCGAAGCACCTGCCGCGCGCAGCGCCGGCATCAAGGTCATGTCTGTGGCTGAACTGGTCGAGAAATTGAAGAACGAGGCGAAGGTTATCTAAATGACTATCCTGGTTATCGCTGAACACAACAATGCCGTTCTGGCCGCTGCGACCCTCAATACCGTGGCTGCCGCGAAAGCTATCGGCGGCGACATTCATGTGCTGGTAGCCGGTAGCAATTGTGCGGCCATTGGCGAAGCGGGTTGCAAAATCGAAGGCGTCTCCAAGGTAATGGTTGCTGATGATGCCGCCTACGCTCATCAGCTACCGGAAAACGTCGCGCCGTTGATCGCCGGTCTGGCCAAGGAGTACAGCCACGTACTGGCTGCTGCCACCACTAACGGCAAGAATTTCCTGCCGCGCGTAGCCGCCCAGCTGGACGTTGATCAGATCTCCGAAATCATCGCCGTTGAAAGCGCTGATACCTTCCGGCGTCCAATCTACGCTGGTAACGCCATCGCGACCGTCCAGTCCAGCGCACAGATCAAAGTGATCACGGTTCGCGCGACCGGTTTCGATCCGGTTAATGCCGAAGGTGGCTCCGCTAGCATCGAACAGGTGTCCGGCACTGGCGATGCAGGGGTTTCGTCGTTTGTTGGTGAGGAGCTGGCCAGGTCCGATCGCCCTGAACTGACTGCTGCAAAGGTCGTTATCTCCGGCGGTCGTGGCATGCAGAATGGCGAGAACTTCAAGCACCTGTATTCGCTGGCCGACAAGCTTGGCGCTGCCGTCGGCGCCTCGCGCGCGGCGGTCGACGCCGGCTTCGTACCGAACGACATGCAGGTCGGCCAGACCGGCAAGATCGTTGCGCCGCAGCTGTATATCGCGGTGGGCATCTCCGGTGCCATCCAGCACCTGGCCGGCATGAAAGACTCCAAGGTGATCGTCGCGATCAACAAGGACGAAGAAGCGCCGATCTTCCAGGTTGCCGATTATGGCCTGGTGGGCGATCTGTTCGAGATCGTGCCGGAGCTCGAGCGACTCGTCTAACCGAGTCGTTTAGCAAAATATTCGCTTCCGCAGGGCGATGCCGATAGGCCTAAGTGCCGCGGCCTGCGGTCCTGCGGTAGCGGATGGTTGAGATCCACCGTCCATGGCCCGCCGGGCGCATGGACGATTGACGATTGACGATGGGGCACTTTAGTCCCACCGCGTTTCATCATTTCGCTACTCGGGCTGGCGTCTCGGTCGGCCCCTCCTAACGTCCCCAAGTGATCCTGAACATCAGTCGCTTCGACGGGTAACGCCCGATGCGTACGGTCGTGCAGTTGTTCGCGTATCGCCAGCATTGCGGTCCAGGCTAACGGCTTTTGGAGACTACTGAAGATTTAGCGTGTGCTTAGGCACAGGGTCCAGTGTCAGGCTTCTGTTCTTGGTCAGGCCGATTGTCTCCGACCCTGGTGTCGCGCGTGAGCTTGATCTTCCCATCGGCAGCTCGCTTCGGGCCGCTTCCAGCGCCTGGGAGAGTACGCAATTGACTAATGCCCGGTTTACCAGCCTGAGCACGACAAGCCAGCGCTCGTCGCGCGGGAGGGAAGTGGAAACGGGGCGATGACGGAAGCGCCCATCTGAACAGCCGCAGTAGCCGCCACGTCCAACGCGCGCGCCACCAAAAACAGCACTTTCGCGATGACGAGGCCCTCAACCAGACTTCAGGCAGCGAAGCCGGACCGACCAGCGGGCCGAGGAGACCGAGCATGGTGATCCGACCGCCACGCCAAGCCATCCACAACAAAGAAAGTGCTGTGCTGGTACATTTTTTTCGCGGCTTTGGCCATCAGGAACTGGAAAGTTTGATGGCCAAGCTATACCGCTACCAGCGCCGAATCAGATCTGAAAGCGGCTGACCGTCGTGGCCAACTGATTGCCCAGGCGCGCAAGCTCTGTACTCGACTTGGCAATTTCCTGTGTCGCAGTGCTGCTCTGCTCGGTCACATTACGCACACTGAGCACGCTGCGGCTGATTTCCTCTGCCACAGCGCTCTGCTGTTCGGCCGCAGCGGCGATTTGCTGATTCATCGACTGGATGTTTGATACGCCACTATTGATAGCGCCCAGCGAGGTGCCAGCCTTGCGGGTCAGCGCCACGCTGCTGACGGCCAGGCTATGGCTGCTGCTCAGACTTGCCGCCACACGCTGGGTACCGTTCTGCAGGCCGGCTACCAACGCTTCGATCTCCTCGGTGGACTGCTGGGTGCGCTGAGCCAGGGTACGTACTTCGTCAGCGACAACGGCGAAGCCGCGACCCGCCTCGCCCGCGCGCGCCGCTTCGATGGCCGCGTTCAGCGCCAACAGATTGGTCTGTTCGGCGACTGCCTTGATCACGTCCATTACGCTGCCGATTCTATTACTCTCCTGTTCGAGCTGGTTCATCGCCTCGTTGGAACGGGTGGCTTCCTGGGCCAGCCGCTCGATCTGGATGATGACTTCGCTGACGACGTGATCGCCCTTACGCGCCTCGCCGTCTGCATGAGTAGCCGCTTCTGCTGCCAGTTCTGCGTTACGCGCCACTTCCTGCACAGTGGCAGCCATCTCATGCATGGCCGTGGCGACCTGGTCGGTCTCAGCCATCTGTTTTTGCGCACCGGTGCTGGTCTGTTCGGTCACGACTGACAGCTCTTCGGCAGCGCTGGAGATCTGGGTCGCGCTGTCTCGGATGCCGCCGATCAGCTCGCGCAGGGTATCGCCCATGCTCTGGATGCCACGCTGCAGATTGCCCAGTTCGTCGCGACGGGTCGAGACCGGGAAGGGGGTCAAATCGCCTGAAGCGATGCGCTCGGCGATGGCCATCGTTTGCTGCAGGGGCTGCGTGACCTGGCGGGTGATCACCATCGCGGCGATCAGGCTCAACAACAGCGCGGCCAGGACACCGATGATCTGCAGCGTACGCGCAGCTGCGTCCTCGCTGTCACGCAAGGCCAGTTGGCTATGCCGCAGCTCGGCCGTCAAACTCTGCATGGTGTTGGCATGCTCGGTCATGCCCGGGCCGGTGCCTTTCAAGGCGCGCAGGCTGTCTTTGTACTGATCCAGCGAGGCGAAATAGCCGCCCAGGGCGGTCTTGAGTTGCTTCAGCTCAGCGGGGAAGTCTGCGGCCAGTTCCGGCTCGATACGCGACAGTTCGGCCTGGGTGGTCTGCATCTGTTTGCTTAGCGTGGCCTCGCGCTCAGCCGATCCGGTCATCATGAAGCCGCGTACCTCGTACCGGGTCATCAGCATCTCGTCGTTGAACGAGGTGAAGGCACGGAACAGTCGGGCACGCTCTTCGGCAATTTCCATCCGGTCAATTTGGCCGCGCACTTCATTGATGCTGGCCACGACCTGGTTGCCTTGAACGATCATGTTGCGCCGTGCCGTCTGGGTGCCGGCCACGGCGGCGCGCATCTGCTGCAGCGCTGTCTCGTATGCCTGGATGGCTTGCCCGATTTGCTCGAGCAAACTGAAATTGGAGGTCTTGTTGAAATTTTGTTTTATTGTCTGGTGCTTGGCCTGCAACGCTTCCAAGTCGGCCTGGGCCTTTTTCAAGGCGGTCTCGTCACCGTCGGTGAGCATGTATTGCAGACGGCTGATCTGCGTTTGGCTAGTAGCCGCGTCCAACGAGGCAACATCGCCCATGCGGTCGCTACGCAAGATGAAGCTGCTCAAGCTGCTCCACCCGATGACAGCCAGCGCGACTGTAAACAGCAGCACTACACCGAAGCCAAGACCCAATTTGTGATAGACACGTAGGTTGCCAAGCCAACTCAACATTTTCGATTCTCCGAAGTTACCTAGGCAGGAGAGCGCCCATCACGAGCGCCAATGCTCTTGCCGGTTCAGGTCTCTATCGGCAAGGTGCGAGCTGGCTTGAATGATGTCCGCGCTGCAAAATTGGATTTCGAAAACTGCCGCCTACCTCTTCAGCACGACATTACTTGGTCATCAAGGGAGAAGAGCAGAGCAGTGTACTGAAAGCGCCGTGAGCTCCATGCGCAGTTCAGGGCGCGATCGGTGCGTCCGTGCCGTCTTTCACAGAGGCCCCCTAAATCGATACGCAACAGGCGAATCCAGTTCAGTAGGTCTCTGCCGCAGCAGGATCGGCCAGCAGACCAGCAGGTAGCCCAGCACGATCGGCATCATCACTGACGCGGCCCCGTAGGTCCGGGCGACGATCAGTTGTCCCGCATAGGTCAGCTCGGTCACGGCGATGAAGCGCTTCATGGTCGACCCTTACGATGAAATCCTCGAAATCATAGCAAGGGCTTGATCAGACGTTTTTACACACTCTGGGCCGGGAGCTGCCCGTCAAGATGGTCAACTTTGAGCATGATCTTTTTTGCGTTCACTGATCCCATTCAATCTCAAGCCAAGCCCCTTGTCGTGATCTTTCGTATTGCCGCGGGTATTTTGCGGGGCACATCAATACCGCCTCACCGCTATGACGCCGTCCACCTTTGGTATTAGAGATTCGTCAACTTCGCCACCTTGCGCGAGGAGTATTCAGCCGGCAATGAACAACGATCAGCCGGGTCAATATCCCGAACTCCTTCTACTTGGGTTCACGGCGGCTACCGCTAGGATCCGTTTGATTCTAAGGAGCTAGCGATATGTCCCATGTTTTGTGTAACCGCTGTAAGCGGCTGATGGTCCCACGCGTTATTTTCAGTCGAAGCGTAGCCGGCCGGTGGGGATGGAGGGTTGGAGGAGGGAAACCGATTTCCAATTGCTGTCCGTTCTGCCTGTCGGAGCACTGGGATGTAGCCGTTGAGCCGAGCCCGCTACGCGGCAGCATTCTGATGAAGCTGCTGAGCATTCCGGTGACCCTAATCATGCTTACTCTGATTATCGGTGCTTTCAGTGAGGTCTCAGACTACCTGGGCGGGTCGGCGATAGTGGAGTGGATTGGCGTGATTGGAGCGTTCGTTGCTACCTATAGATTTGGTCGCTGGTTTGTCAATTGAGTCTTTCGGCAAATGGTGCTTTAGCGACGCAATTTGCGCTTGCAGCAGAAGGTGGACGCCGAAGCTCGGCAGCGGCTCACGCAGTTCGATGGAAGGTACCTAATGCTGAGCTTGCTCCATGATGTACCAACTGAACAGACAGTCATGTTCACGGTGAAGTTGGCTGGACTTGCCCCTATCAAACCTGACACCACAACCCTGTTAAGTTGATGTTACGGCCAACCGCCTGAACTCCCGAGGTGAGCGGTACTTCAGTGCGCTGCGCGGATGCTCTTCGTTGTAGTGTTCAAAAGCAATCGCTAGGTTGCGTAGCGCTGTCTGGCGATCCGGCCGGGGCATGTAGGCGATGTAATCACGCTTCATCGTCTTCACGAAGCTCTCTGCCATGCCGTTGCTCTGCGGGCTGCACACTGGCGTGGTCAGCGGTATCAAGCCGATTTCCCGAGCAAAGGCGCGCGTCTGTTCGGCGGTGTACGCCGAGCCGTTATCGCTCAGCCATTGAACCTGAGTGACAGGCAGTGCCTGTCCGAAACGTTTCTCGACGGCTTCAAGCATGACGTCGCGGACGTCGTCACCGCTGTAGCCACTCGGGCTGGCTAGCCAGCTGATAGCCTCGCGGTCGCAGCAGTCCAAGGCAAAGGTCACACGCAGCTTGGCACCATCGTCACAACGAAATTCAAAACCGTCCGAGCACCAACGGGTGTTGCTCGTATCCACCGCTACCCGGCCTTCATGACGACGAGCCACACCGGGCTGCTTGCGGCGTTTCTCCAGCAGCAGGTCATGGTCGCGCATGACCCGATAAACCCGTTTCACATTGACCACCGGTTCGGCCTGCCTACGTAGAAGCGCCCAGACCCGGCGGTAGCCATAGCTGGGCAAGTCGGAGATTGAGGTCTTGATCCGCTCCACCAGAGCCGTATCGTCAGGGATACGCCGACGACGGGCTCCTTTGTCTTCTTTGGCCTGCTTGATTCGAGCCGTCAGTTGCGAGCGCGACACACCGAGACTTTCGCTGACCAGCTTCACTGGTCGTCCCCCCGCAACAAGGGTAAGTGCGCAATCCATTTTCGCAACGGGCGATCTCCACAGCTTCCTTGAGAACTTCCGCTTCCATGGTCTTCTTGCCCAGCATCCGTTGCAGTTCGCGGATTTGCTTCATCGCATCGGCCAGCTCCGAAGCCGGGACTACGGCCTCTCCGGCGCTCACCGCCGACAGGCTGCCATCCTGATAGAGCTTGCGCCAATGAAACAGCTGGTTGGGGTTGATGCCGTGGCGTCGGGCGACCACTGAGACGCTGTGCCCGGGCTCAAGGCTCTCGCGCACCATGGTGAGCTTCTCCTCGACGCTCCAGCGGCGACGCCGCTCCTGGCCGAGCACTTCGATATGTCTGTCTTTGCTGGTAGTCGTAAACACGACCGTTTGGCTATCCCTTATGGTAAGGGGGAAACGGTGTCCGGTGTTTCAGGGGGCTCGTTCATTGGCGAACTCCGGCTCTCACGGCAGCTAGTCATAAACGGTCGTTTATGGCACAACTATTCGAGATGAGCCTTTGGGCTAGGGATTTACCGCTTTCATGTCAATTTTCCCGTACCGAAATCAATGTGTGTAAAACGTATGGGAAAGCGGATTGGGTACGCCCGAGTATCGACTGATGATCAAAATCTTGACCTGCAGCGTGATGCACTTGCCCTGGCTGGGTGCTCCTCGATCTACGAGGAGATTATTAGCGGCAAGTCAACGGAAAGGCCGGAGCTAAGACATTGTCTTAAGGCTTTGCGCAACGGCGACACTCTGGTCGTGTGGCGACTGGATCGCCTGGGTCGCTCGCTGCCTGATCTTGTTGGGATCGTCAGTCGTTTAGAGCAAGAAGAGGTAGGTTTCGAGTCGATCAACGAGCGGATTGAAACTACCAGTGCGGCCGGAAAGCTGATTTTTCATGTATTCGCTGCGTTGGCGGAGTTCGAGCGAAACCTAATTCGAGAGCGCACCCGCGCTGGACTGATAGCGGCTCGTGCGCGTGGCAGGAAAGGTGGGCGCAAGCCTGCGCTTGATGATCGCCAACTACGAGAAATACGAGCCCTGCTCAATGACCCGGAAATACAGGTCGCCGATGTGGCTCGTCGTTACGGCGTTTCGAGATCGACTTTATATCGCTACATTGGGTCGCTTAAATCAGCTCGCTTCGCATGAGAGGAAGTTGCGTGTTTCGCCGAGAAATGAGCTGTCGTGTGGTGGGACAAGCCAAGTTGGCCATTTCCCTGGCGGGAGCTTGAGGTAACTGTAGCAGGTACAGATCGCCCGTCCAGAGGCGGCACTCCCTGCCAAGGAAGCACAATCTCAGTGACTGAGGTTACGTTGCCTTTTTTCTTCCTCTACGGCAACGAAAGCTCGCAGGAATGGCATTAGAGCCGTGCTTCGCCTGAATTGAGCTTCTCATTTGCCGTTCACCATCCACTAAGGCAACGTGATATGGGATAAAGGCATAGAGGCGGCGACGCGGCGGGATAGCAGCATTTAATCTGTGTGCAAGTTTGATTGCTCGACTAAGGGAGGCTCTAATGGAACAAGCAAAGCTGCTAGCTATGGCTATAGGTTCAGTGCTAATCACCTTAGCGCTTACCGGAGTGATAGGCCTATTGGTAGCCAGGCACCTCGACAACAAGCGCACTCATACGCGTCGCACGTCTATAGCAGATCGGGATGACGAAGATTCTTCCTGACGCGGAGCCGCGCCAGGAATGTTTAGGTCAGGCCTAAATGAGGCTTAAATCGAGAAAAATCTTGCGAGCAACACGCCTTTTAGCCCACGAATTTTAGGAGCGCGCTCGAAGAGCTTTCCACTAAATGCTCGGATAATTTGTACCTGCTGGATTCTCTCTGATGAGATGTTATTTGCTTTTCCTAAGTTAAAGAAATAGCTTATGAAAGCTGTTTGTTGTTCCTGTGGCCAAGCTGAACCATCAAGATTGACCATCGGTATAAATTTTATTTTGTAGATTCGAAAGCCGTAATATCGCCAGTTTTTCTTCCGGTAGTAATTAAATGCAGCGATTTCAAAGGTCTCAGAGTTGATTCTTGAGAAAAACGTATGGCAGACCCTTATTCTAATGGCGCCTGAGGTCACGTAGTGCAGTACCAGTATGCCGTGCTGCTTTTGTGACTTACCATACTCAAGAGCTACCTCGTTCGCACTTTGCGGAGGGACGGTAAGAAAAAAATGGTTGATATGGGGGAGCGGTTTAAAGTTCTTGTTTGGCTCGAAGGGTTGGCCATGATTTCTTTCAGGCATCACGAACCCTCTCTGAGCGATTGTCTGTGTCGAAGTGGCTATTAGTCCGTGTTTCGGCTTGTGGCTGGCCCATATCGTTTTTCGGATGAATCAATGGCTTTGGTGGCGTACCGGCTCTATCCATAAGTTGCCACAAAACGTTTATTGCATACCAGTAGTCTCGTGCTGTTGATGCAGAGAAGCGTTTTTCATTAAAAAAATCATGAATGTGTTTTTTGCCAGTTTGATGGGGCGAGCACTTGCACCACCTTATAAATTCTTTTATACGTTCAACGTTTCGCTTCCTGCTGGTCTTTCCGCCTTTTGACTTATATAGGTGCAATTTATGATTTAGCTCACGACTTATCATTTAAGCCACCCAGGTAGGAGTTGGTAACGCCGATGCGAGAATGGCCAAGTTCAATGGCTATTTTGATGCGTGTCATGTGGCCGATGGGACCCTCTTTTTTTCCCCCTAGCACCGGTGCTGGCTGGCCGGACAATTGTTCGTAGCGTTCGCACGCGTAGGCACTGCGTAGATCGTGTAAGCGAGTAATTCCGTATTTCTGGAGCGCTTCTCTTGTGTTCCGGACTTGCTCGCTTCGAAATTCGGCCCACGTGGTTCCGGTTGGAATCAGGCAGTTTTTTCCGTCTTGAACGCGATGCGAAAATATCAGCGCTTTAATTTGATGGTCTGAAACTATTGGGATCTTCCGATTTCGGCCCCCTTTTGTTCCGCGCGTTACGTTAATAAAATTAAAATTCTGAGCATCCATTAGCGCCTTGCTGCAATCAAGCAAAGCCGCTTCTTTGGTTCTTAAACCAAGTTCCCTAGCAAGTATTGCTACCGCCTTTCCTTCCGTCGGATGATGTTCGCCTAGCTTGGATAAGGCGTCATAGAACGTCTCTCGGCATAGTCCGCTGGGTGGTGTTGTTCTGATATGCGAGCGTTCCGGAATACCGCAGTCCTTTGTTGGGCTGATTGAGTCCCAAGTCCCCAAGGTTGCCATACACATGACGGTATTCACTGCGCTAACTAGGTTTTGCGCATAGGATATGGATATTTCATCGCGATCAATCCTTAGTGATAGATCGTTACCATAATTGATTACTGTTGAGCGTGTTATTTCGCTCATGTCTCGAATCCCGTTTATGTCCATGAATTTAACGAACTGATTCCAGCGTTCCGTAATCGTTGCGGTAGAACTAAACGAAAGGTTCTTATTTGAAAGCGCGAATTTTCCAGCCTTTCTGGGCTGCCTGGATCCGAGTCCAAGATTTCTGGCGGCCATTCAAGAGTCTCCAAAATTAATATATTGAGTCCCGCGCCCTAATCTGTAGGTAAGTGTTTCGCGAGCTAAAGCGCTCGCCGACTGTGCGGGTGCCATTGTTTATGCGGGTGGCGCCGCTTGAGGCTGGTTGTTTGATGGCAGTCACTAGGGAGCTATGGCGGGGCATCGCGATCCACCGCGGTTATGCGGCAGTCCGGCATCAGTCGTGACTCGACCTGCCTGCTCTCCTCTGAGCAGGCCCCATGGCGTGACATGCCATTTTAGAATTTCGTCGGTTTTCGTCCGAGCTATAGCTGGCTAAAACCCACGGGGCACTAGGCGGTTCGCCCAATAAAAGGGAACCGTCTCTGTGCGGAGGGATTGGAGCTGATGGGCGTTGTCGGCAGTCGCAGGCGCAGAAATGCCAATTAAAATGCGACGACAATCGCCAGTGTCAGATCAATTTTTTGTTTCGCTTAGCTCTACTGAGCCATTGAAACGAGGGTTGGATGTTTGAATCGCCCCGGGTTTCGTGGAGGCCGTTTCGTTAAAGTCAGGCCGCCATGGCCTGACCTGCTTGTTGCTGGTGGAAGTTTGCCTCAGCCTCCGCAGGCGGGATATAGCCGATTGAACTCAGCAACCGCTGGTGGTTGTACCAGTGCACCCATTTCAAAGTCGCCATCTCAACAGCTTCGCGGCTCTTCCATGATTGACGGTAAATCAGCTCGGCCTTGTACAGCCCGTTGATTGTTTCGGCCAAGGCGTTGTCGTAGCTATCGCCCTTGCTGCCAACTGAGGGCTCAATGCCGGCCTCTGCCAGTCGCTCGGTGTAGCGGATCGAGACGTACTGGCTGCCACGGTCGCTGTGGTGGATCAGGCCACCCGTGCGATGTGGCTGACGGGCATACAGGGCTTGCTCCAGGGCATCCAGCACGAAGTCGGTCTTCATGCTGGTACTGACTCGCCAGCCGACGATCCGCCGCGCAAACACGTCAATCACGAAGGCCACATACAGCCAGCCCTGCCAGGTCGACACATACGTGAAGTCCGACACCCACAACTGGTTCGGGCGATCGGCATGGAACTGGCGCTGTACGCGATCCAGCGGGCAGAGCGACTTGTCGCCGGCCACCGTTGTCCGCACGACCTGGCCGCGCCTAATGCCCTGCAATCCAGCCCGACGCATCAACCGTTCCACCGTGCATCTGGCCGTCTCGATGCCTTCTCGCCGGAGCTGCTTCCAGACCTTCACCGCGCCATAGCACTGCATGTTGGTGTTCCACACCCGCTGGATTTCCAAGATCAACGCGTCATCGCGCCGAGCACGGCAACAGCGCAGTTCCGGGTTGCGCTGCTGCGCCGCGTGCCGGCGGTAACCGGACGGGGCGATCTGCAAGACACGGCAGATCGACTCGACCCCGAGACGGTCACGATGCTGATCGACAAATGCCCTCAGGACTTGGTGCGGCGGTCGAGCTCCGCCTGGGCAAAATACGCACTGGCCAGGCGCAGAATCTCGTTGGCTTTGCGCAACTCACGGTTCTCACGCTCCAGGGCTTTGATGCGTTCGCGCTCTTCGGTGGTCGGCCCAGGACGCTGACCGGCATCAGTCTGGTGGCGACGAATCCAGCCATGCAGGGTTTGCGCTGCACAACCAATCTTCGGGGCGATGGCCTCAATGGCCGCCCACTCGGAGGGGTAGTCGTTCAGGTGCTCCAGAACCATGCGCACAGCACGTTCACGGACTTCGGGGGAGTAGGTCGTAGTCTTTCTCATAGCCTCATCTTCTCAAGAGTTGAGGCCTCCACGAAACCCGGGGCGATTCATTCGATAGTTTTTATTGACGCTTTGTCAATAATTAAGGGATGTGTAAAAAGGGCAGGAGCAGGGCTCCCGCCTCTGTTTGGCTAGGCCTTATGCGTACGATTTCCAGTGGCGTTTAGGGGCTCGCACGTTCGGAAATGGCGTGCCCACCGGCCGCCCGACTTTGAAGTCACCTTGTGCTTTTTTTAGCTCCTGATAGTGCCGGTAATGGATGTGATCCAAGCCAAGCCCGAAATCGATTTTGTCGATCTCGTCCTTGAGGACGTCTGACGGATAGCAGTCGCCATAGCCGCCAGTTGTACTTTTATCAGCGTGACCCACGAGTGCTTTAGCTTTCGCGAGGTCCAGGTTCTGTCTGCGGAATTGGTTAATAAAGGTGTGGCGCAGGCCGTGATACGTCAGGCCCTCCTCTCCAAGGCCGCAGAGCCCCAAATAGCCATGACTGCGCTGGCTTGAGCCCAGGTACCAACGACTCGCAACGTGCCCAGGAGAAAGATCACCGTAGACACGGATATTTTCAAAAAGGGGAGCTTTTACATCGTGCTCTACTATGTCCAAGCGCGCTTGGTGATACTCAAGGAAGCCTGTTTCGATCAGCTGTTTATGTATGGGCACTAGCCGTTCCGAGTCGGACGTTTTGAGCTGCTTCGACCCAGTCCGATTGATGCTGATGATCCAAACGCCGAGCTCCTGCCGAATGTCTTCCAGCCGAAGCTGGCACAGCTCGCTGAGCCTCGCGCCGGTATAGAGGCCAAGCAGCGGCAACCAAAACTTGTAGTCGTCCAGACGCCAGCGAGGCGGCTGGGTCAGTGTGTAGGCCGGGCCGTGAAGAAGTTTCTCGATCTGGCTTGGGCTATAGGTGCGCTTCCTTGGGGCCTCGGCACCTTTGGTGCTGAATGCCAATCCGGCCGCGATGTTTTCGGTGATGTGGCCTTGATCATGGGCGTAGGTGACAAGCGCCCTTGCCAGCTCAAAGAACTTTTTCGCAGTGCGCGGGTTGATCGGCTCAAATTTCCCGTCGCTGATGATCTTACTCAGCGGCTGGTTACGGGTGGCGCGAAGGCGGTGCCGGTTCTTCGGATAGCTGCGCAGATGATCGCGTAGCGTGTTGAACTCAGCGCGAGTCAGCGTTTCGACTTGCCGGTGCCCGCCAAGCAGCTCGCACAGGCCTTCCAGGCGGGCCTTTGCGGTAATGCGAGTCCGCGGGTTAGCCCAGGCTCCTTCACGAATTTGCCGTTCTTCGTATTCCTTTGCCAAAGCTGCGAGGCTTAACCCTGCGTTTGGACCGCACGCCGGCGAGACGATGCGTTCGTTGACAGAGGGCTGCGAAAAGAGGGTTTCAAGCCTAGCTTTCTGCGAGTCGGGCAGAACGCTCCCGAGCGCATTTAGTAAAGCGAGCGTGCCAGGATCCTGCGGCGGTGCCACAGCATCTGTCGGCGAGTTCAGCTCCGGAATCGTCTGCATAGGCTCGGTGGTTGCAGCAGAACCCAACATCCGCCGAACCAGGTCACCGATTTCCTGCATGGCTTGGGCGTAAGGAT
>Ga0208045_1000382_pt1 | contig 19125 bp, 15 predicted proteins | sample PL_2010_200m_FD_184160 | JGI IMG/M metagenome (GOLD analysis project Ga0208045, IMG submission 184160) | Freshwater microbial communities from Powell Lake, British Columbia, Canada to study Microbial Dark Matter (Phase II) - PL_2010_200m... | ecosystem: Environmental > Aquatic > Freshwater >...
CCGGAAACCGGCCAAAAAAGGGATCAACCGTGAAAACTGGGATCTTCGGTACCAGTCGACCCGTCCGGTGCGTGGCGATGAGAATTTCGATCCCACGAAAGAGAACGGCAGCGGAGTGCTGGCTATGCCGGGCACTTATTCCGTTTCACTATCCCTAACGGCTTCGGGCGAGACCCGTGAACTGGCGGGTCCGGTAGCGTTCACCGTTATCCCGCTGGCCAACACCACCCTCCCGGCTGCGGACCGGGCTGCGATGGTAGCTTTTCATAACCAGGTGGCAGAGCTCTCCCGGGTGATGCGGGGCACTGAATCGTATGCCGAGGAGTTGCAGAAGCGTACCACGGATCTTCTCCATGCGTTGCAAAATACGCCGGGCGCCCCGGAAAATCTGATCGTCCGGGGGCGGGCGTTGCAACTGGAACTGGACGAAATTCTAAACGTGCAATTCAACCGCCGCACCAACAAGCCGAGCGACGAGGAGAATCCTCCTGCTCCGGTTCCCCTGAACGACCGCCTGGGCAAGCTGACCTGGATCTCCTGGTCCACGACCGGCGATCCGACCGGTACCCAGAAAGAGGCTTATGCGATCCTGGAGGAGGAGTTTCCGCCTGTCTACAACCGGATCAAAGAGATCGGCGAGGTTGAGCTACCGGCTCTGGAAACCGCGGCCGAAAAGCTGGGGGCTCCGGTTCCACCGGGGAGGCTGCCGGTGTGGAAGTGAAAAACTCCCTTATCTTCTCCACTATATACGCTATCTCCCGTTTCCCCATGCTGTAGTAAAAGGGCAGCCGGAGGAGGGTGTCGGAGAAGCGTCGTGTGTTGGGGAGTTCCCGGCCGTCGTGCTTTTCTTTGAAATACGGGCTGGCGTGCAGGGGGAAGTAGTGAAACACCGCCTGGATGCCGTTCAGGTTCAGGTGATCGAGCAGGGTGTCGCGTTGCAGCCGGTCGGAGAGGGTGATGTAGAACATGTTTCCGTTCACCGTGGCATCGCGCGGGATGACGGGACGGCAGAGACACCCCTGCTCCTCCAGGAAGGCGAGCCGTTCATGATACTCCCACCAGATCCATTTGCGCTGCCGCTGGATCTTCCGGAACCGTTTGATCTGGGCATAAAGGAAGGCTGCCATGCCATCCGAAGGGAGAAAGGAGGAGCCGATGTCGAGCCAGGTGTATGCTTCTACCTCCCCCCGGTGAAATGCAGCCCGATCGGTTCCCTTTTCCCAGATGATCTCCGCACGCTCCAGGAAGGGTTCGTGGTTTATGGCCAGCATCCCTCCTTCGCCGGCAATGATATTTTTTGTCTCATGAAACGAGAACGCTCCCAGATGCCCGATGGAGCCGAGTGGCTCATCTTTGTAGTAGGCCTCCATGGCATGGGCGGCATCTTCCACTACCAGCAGATTGTGCTTCGAGGCAATCGCCATGATGCGGTCCATTTCACAGGCCAGCCCGCTGTAATGTACCACCACAAGCACGCGTGTCCGGGGAGTTATGAGCGCCTCAATGCCGTCAGGATCGATGTTGGGCACATCGGCCAGGGTGTCGCAGAAGACCAGCCTGGCTCCCCGCAGCAGAAAGGCGTTGGCGGTGGACATAAAGGTAAAGGAGGGGAGAATCACCTCGTCCCCGGGCCGGATATCGGTGAGGATGGCAGCCATCTCAAGGGCATCGGTACAGGAGGTGGTCAGCAATACCTTCCGGAAGCCAAATTGCTCTTCAAAAAACCGGTGGCACAACGCCGTATACTTTCCATCCCCGGCAATGGTCCCGGAAAGGGCTGCCTGGATCATGTACCGGATCGAGGAGAGGGGGAGGTAGGGTTTGTTGAAGGGGATTAGCATGAAGCCATTATTTGGGGATTCTTCGCTTCGCTCAGAATGACAAAAAGCGAAATTAGGAAATAGTTTACTTTTGCACGCAATTTAAGAGGTTTTATTATTTATTCCCTGCTGTGGCGAAAAGATCGTATTTCCAGGATATTTTAAGTGTGTTGGGAAGTAATGTAGCTGTTACGATAAGCACTCTGCTGATCGGGATCATGCTTTCAAGGATCCTGGGGGCTGCCGGTTACGGGATCTACTCCTCCATCATCGTGATCCCCATCATCGTGATCGGATTCACCCAGTTCGGCATCCGGCGATCCACCATTTACCACATCGGGAATAAGATCCTCCCGGAGGAACACATCATCTCGGCCCTGTTCCTGCTGCTTCTATGGACCAGCGCCCTGAGCATCATCATCTGCGGCGTCGCTTTTTTCTTCTACGGAACCCAACATTTCGACCCGCTCATCATCGGGATCGTGTTGCTTACGATCCCCCTGCTTCTGGTCAACCTGTTTGCCGGAGGGATCTTCCTGGGGAAAGAGGATATCCGCAGTGCCAACCTCGTGAATGCCGGCCCTACGGTTCTGACCCTGCTGCTCACCGTGGTGTTTGTGTGGGTGCTGCCGTTGTCGGTCCTGGGAGCCTTTATCGCGATCGGTCTGGCCAATCTGATCTCATTCTTCTTCGTGTTCCGGAAGCTGTACCTCAAAAGCCATGTGAAGATCAACTGGAAATACCAGGAGCCTGTGATGAAGAGCATGATCAAACTGGGACTGGTCAATGCCATTGCCATCTTCGTCATGCAGCTGAATTACCGGATGGATATCCTGATGCTGAAACAGCTTTCCTCCTTTGAACAGGTCGGATATTACTCCCTGGCTGCCCAGATCGCCGAACAGCTCTGGCACATCCCGTTTGCCATTGAAATGATCATCCTGAGCCGCAGCGCCAACACCACCGATAACCGGTTCCTGCATAAAACCGTGGCATCGATCTTCCGGGTATCCCTGATCATCGGATTGGTGATCAGTGTGATCATCTTCTTCCTGGTTCCGTTTTTCATCCCGCTGATCTTTGGAAAGGAGTTCATTCCCACCATCAGGATGATCCGGATCATCCTTCCCGGGGTGCTGATCCTGGTCGGATTCCGGATCCTGAACAGCTGCCTTACCGGAATGGGGAAACCCCAGGTGGCGATCTACACCTTCGTGCCTGCACTCATCATCAACTTCCTCCTGAACCTGATCCTGCTTCCGCGCTACGGGGGGATTGGCGCTGCCTGGGCCACCAATGCCAGCTATGCGGCGGGATCCATTGCCTTCCTGTTTGTGTATGCACGGATCACGAAGATGCCGGTGGTGCAGATATTTACCTTCCGGAAGAGTGATTTTTACTTTTTCCGGGATCTGAAGCCATCGCAGATCCTCAAACGAACATACAACCCGGACGGGGAGAAGCGGTAACCGGGACGATCAGCCAACCGTGTTACCCGCTGAGATAGTAAAACCGGCCTTCGGAATTCTCTTCGATCCCGGTAATCCACGGGATATCCGGCCGATGGTCCTCTATGAAACTTTCCAGTTCCGTACCCAGCTCTTCGGGCTCCAGCTGACAAACCGCCGAGGTATCCCCATCCGCCAGAACGGAAAGAGCCTGCAGTAATTTTACCGATCTCTTCTCGAAAACTTCCCGTCTGAGGATATACAGCTGATTCTCATTTTCTTCTTGTCCCTCGCACAACGTATACCCGAGACTCCTGTTGTACCGGATCGCCGCGGTATTGCTTTTCAGGATGCGGGCATGGTAATGGTCCCATCCAAAGATCCGGAAAAAAAGCTGCGTCATCATGACGGAAACAATGGAGGGGACAGGAGTGTTCCAGTACTTTTGGTCCCGGATGAAGATGCCTGATTCCAGCTTCCGGTTTTGCCAGTCAATCTCCCTGGCGTTGATTACCCCGATCTTCTCCTCCTGCCAGATGATCACAAAATAGAAGTTATGCAGGTTGGAGATCGACCTGAACCACGACTTCTGCATCTCCGTAGTAATGTACTCCCGGTAGGCAAACCGCTCCCTGATCCGGGGTGAATTACGCCACTGCCTGACCAGTTCGATATCCTCCTCTTTCAGGCGGACCAGGGTAACGCCAAATTGCGTGTACTTCAAATTCAGAGGATTTTTTGGATGGAATAGGGTGGCTTACGGTTCTGAACTTCATAGATCCGGCGCAGGTACTCCCCTATTACTCCCAGACTAAAGAGAATGATCCCGGTAGAGAAGAGGATGGCCACGATGAGGGAAGTGTATCCGAGGGGAACGTCAAACAGCCATTTCTTAACGATATGGTAGAGTCCGTAAACAAAGGTCACCAGAGAGAAGAAAAAACCGCCGTAAACCAGGAACTTCAGAGGGATCATGGTATAGTACAGCAGGATATTCGCCAGGAGGTGCAGCAACGTTCTCCAGGTATATCCTGACTGCTTGTACTTCCTCGGCAGATGAAGCACCTCCACAAATGAGATATCGTCGGTGTACCAGTGGAAAACCTCATCCAGGTAGATGAACGGCTGCTGATGCTGCCTGATTTTATCAGCCAGTTCCCTGGTAATCAGGCGGAAGGAGGAACCTTCCCCGGGGCTTCCGTGCAGCAGCCTGGAGGATTTTTTCAGGGAGGCACTTCCCAGCTTTTGTGCCCGTGAATGGTATTTTTTACCGGAAATCCCGTAGACCAGGTCGGTCTGCACCGCATCCCGCTCATCGATCAGCCTGGAGATCTCTTCCGGTGGGGTCTGGAGGTCATCGTCGATGGTGACGATCAGCTCACCCCTGGCGAAACCCAGTCCGCACAGGGTCGCATTGTGCTGGCCGAAATTCCTGGCAAGCCGGATAGCCGTGATCGTATCCGTATGCGCTGCCTTCAGCTTCTTCAATACCTCCCAGCTGTTATCCCGGCTCCGGTCATCCACGAAGACCACTTCAAACCGCTCCTGCCGCTCCGCAAACAGGGCCTGGATCCCGCTATAAAGCTCCTCCAGGGACTCTTCGCTGTTGAAGACGGGGATTACTATTGAATATTTTGGGAGAAGGGCCATCTCTATTAATAATCAAGATCCAAACTCCAAATCCCAAATAAATTCCAAATTCCAATGACCAATGATCAAAACAAGTTCATAAAAACCTTTTGAAATTTTGAACATTGGTGTTTGGTTATTGTTTGTTATTTGTCATTTGGTCCTTGAAATTTCTATGTTTATTCACCCCCGAGTATCAACGTTGTTCCTGTAACCCATTTCGAAGCATCACTCAGGAAGTAGAGGATCGCTCCCGCCACATCTTCCGGCTGACCGACTCCCAGCGGATAGCGCTTCGTATATCTTTCCAGCGCCTCCTCCTGCAGGGCCTCCCCGGAAGGGAAGGCTATCATCGGAGTATCCACCAGTCCGGGAAGCAGACAGTTGGCCCTGATCCCCTTGTTCACCAGTTCCAGGGCCAGTGTTTTTGCATAGGCTTCCAGGGCCGCTTTGGCGCCGCTGTAGAGGGCCCCGCCAACGTATGGATTCCGGGTGGCGATGGTCGACAGGAACAGCAACGAAGCGTGGTTCAGTACCTTTTTCTTCCGCAGCAGCTTGCCCGTGAGGTTCACCGGCGCGTGGTAGTTGATGGCGAATATGCGGTCGATGTGTTCCTGCAGGATGAATTTTACCGGCCATGGGTTCACCATACCAGCACAATGGACGATCCCATTCAACGCAGGCAATTCCTCAACCAGGGCATCCATTTGCGCCTCCACGATAAGATCAGCGATCATCATCCGGTGGCTGTTTCCCTCCAGCTGATCAAAGGTTTCCTGCAACCGTTCTGCATCCCTGCCCGTTGTACAGACCGTTGCTCCTGCCCGGCTGACAAGGATAGCTGTCTGTTTCCCGATGCCGGAAGAGGCGCCGGTGACGAGGATGGTTTTACCGGAAAGGGTAAATGGATTGATCATAAGACAATGGCACACGGTAAAGATAAAAAATAATGCTATTTGGTAAACTCTATTACTTCGGGACAGACAATCCTGTCGGTTTCCAGCAACACTGATCCCCACGAGAGACCCACCCCAAAAGCCGATAACAGTAGTTGCAGACGGCCCGTTGTCAGCTGGTTCCGCAGTTGTGTCACCATAGTCAGCGGAACGGAAGCGCCGCTGGTGTTTCCATATTCCTTGAGTGAGTAGGGTACCCTGGCCGGATCCACCTTCAGCATCTTCCGCAGGGTTTCAGTGATCAGGCGGTTGGCCTGGTGGAAAACCAGGTAATCGATACCATCCATCGTTTGTTCCGCATGCTTCAGCAGGCTCTTCACATTGGGGACCACCTCACGGAGACTGAAGTTGAAGACTTCGATCCCGTCCAGTTGCAGGTGAAGCCGCGACCGGTACATCCCTTTGGAGACCTTCCTGATATCGAACGATTTTCGGGACATTCTGTTCCTTGCCCCTCCATCGGGAATGATCAGAGCCCGATACCCGGCCCCGTCGGTTTGCAGATTAAAGTGCATCTCCGGGGCCTTCTGATTAAATTCCAGCGCTGTCACCGTTCCCCCATCGCCAAAAAGCGGATAGGTGCTTTTATCGCGGTAGGAGGTGGTGAGTGTGGAGATATCCCCTACCATGAGCAACGCTTTTTTACTGGCTCCCGACTGCATCATGGAGCCGGCCAGCGAGAGTCCGTAGACATAGCCCGAACAACCGAGTCCCACATCGAAGGCTATGCAGGAGTGTGGCAATCCCAGCCGGTTCTGGACGATGCAGGCCGTGGCGGGGACCAGGTGATCGGGCGACTGGGAGACAAAGATCAGCAGTTCGATCTCCCGGCGATCCCAGTTCAGGTTTTCCAGCAACCTCTCCGCAGCTGCTACGCACAAGTCGGCTGCAGTCACTCCCCTGGGAGCTACTCTGCGCGTTTCCACCCCGATGTTCTTTATCAGGGACTCCCGTTCTTTCCTGGAGATCCAGGTATAATCCGCTGTATGCTCCCGGGGTCCCGGAACGGTGGCTGCCATCCCTGCAAGCCGGATACCGTACAAAGAAAATAGTGCCATTTATGGCTCCATCCGGGATGTGATCCGGGAGGAGATGTCGTTAATGGTTTTCGACTGAATCAGATCATCCGCGGTGAGGGTCACATCGTATTCTGTCTTAATCATGGCAATCAGGATCAACGCATTGATGGAATTCCACTCCACTACTTCACGGAACCGGGTACCAGGCTTCAGTACTCCTGGTTTCAGGTCATCAAACTCCTCTTCAATCCGCTTGATAAAGGTATCGATATCCACCGGTCACTCCGTTTATATGCAAAAATAATGCTTTTTCGGCAATGCGTGGGTGTAGGGCGACCGGATAAAATTACAGGGGCGACCGGCCCGGTCGCCCCTACATTTTTGCCACCCTGTATTTTCCCTGTAAAAACCGGTTTACCAGTTTATACCGTTGAATTTTGCCGCTGGAGGTGCGGGGAATGTCACTGGATCTGATGGGAATGAAGGTATCCGGATGCAAGCCCAGGGACTGTTTCAGGTTGTGTTTTATTTTCAGGAAGGTGGTGCGGGTCGATGCATGATCGGATCCGATCAGGAAAACCAACAGCTTATCGCGGCCCACTTTTTCGTCAAAATAAGCAGCAATAATGAGCTTCCCCGGAGGGATCTCCTCCGGGGCTGATGCGACACGTTCCAGGTCATGCGCATAGAAATTGATGCCATTGATAAAGATAACATCCTTGATCCGGCCCACAATAAAGAGATCTCCGTTCCTGAGAAATCCCAGGTCGCCTGTGTGAAGCCAGCCGTCCGGAAAGGTCTGCCGGGTTGCTTCTGCGTTGCCGTAATAGCCCGAGGAGACGTGGTCGCCCTGTACCTGAACGGATCCGACAGATCCCTCCCTGATTTCCACTCCATCCTCACCCGTCACCCGGAGAGCACAATGGGTGAGCGGATGACCCAGATTGACCAGTTCGACAACCTGTTCATCCTCCGGTTCTGCCACGATGGCCTTCCCCTCTCTGATCAACGGGGTCCGCTGAAAACGAAGCACCTCAGCCTCTTTCTCCAACGGGGCAAACGTGACCGCCAGCGTGGCTTCCGCCAGCCCGTAAGCCGGGCACATGGAAGCAGGCAGCAGACCAAAGGGCGACAGGGCTGAAAGAAACTCCCGCATGGTACCGGCGGAGATGGGTTCAGCGCCATTGAACAGTACACGCAGACTGGATAGATCCCATTGCGGATTTTTTTTTCTCCGGACGTACCGGTTCACCAGGGTCTGTCCGAAATTGGGACAACCGGTGATGGTCCCCCGCTGGCTGCTCAGGGTATCGAGCCAGAGGGATGGATTCTTCACGAAGTCTGCCGGATCAATAAAATAGTGCTGACAACCCACCATGGTTGGCGTGATGTGAAAGCCGATCAGGCCCATATCATGGTAGAGCGGCATCCACGAAACAGATATATCTTGCTGCGTCAGGCCGATTCCTTCGATGATGTCGCGGATGTTGGCAAGGATATTCCGGTGGGTCAATCGAATCCCTTTGGGATCGGCTGTGCTCCCTGACGAACATTGGATCAAAGCCAGATCGTCAGGTTTCATTTCCGGAATATCCGGCATCCCACATCCCGCAGACAGGTCACTGAAATCGATCAGGTTTGACTCCGGTATTCCGTTCGGAACCCAATTTTCAGGATGCCTGTGCGAGACAAGTACAAACGGATTATCCAGGATCTGAAAGATTTTTTCTATTCTTTCAATGGCGGGGTTGTAGTCCGAGAATGCACGCGGAGCCTGTACCAGGGCAGGGATAATCCCTCCCAAAAACCCAGCCCAGATAGCCGTGAGGGCCTCTTCGCCGGTCTCCAGTGCAAGGATCATCCGGTCTCCTGCAGTTAATCCCTGGTTCTGTAACCCCTTCAGCGTTTTTAATGCCTGATCCAGCAGCTCAGGATAGGTTACAAACCGGATGGAGGCATCGGGCAGGATGAATCCAATTCCTTTTCCGGGAAACGCCTGAACTGAAAAATCCAGCAGATCGGGAAGGAGGCGATGACTCACTGCAGGTCAGATTAGGGTTGATTGTTCAGCGCTTCGTTGGCTTGTCGCTGATAAAAGGCCGCCTTTCGTGTATCTCCCCTGCTTTTATAAAGGTTGCTCAGCAGGATGCACCCTTCAAAGGTAAGGCGGTGGCGGATCGCCTCTTCGTAATTCCGGATGGCCAGCATGGTATCTCCTGCCATCAGGTTGTAATTCCCGATATTCACATAGGGGATGTCCAGTTCCGGGTGACTTTTCATAACAGCCAGGTTCATGTCGATGGCTTGTTGGATTTCTCCCATGTCGTTGTACACATTGGCCAGGGCAAAATAGGCCCGGAGGTGTTGCGGATTCTTCCGCAGGATGGTGGAGTAGCACCAGGCGGCGCTATCGAATTTCCCGCTCTCCTTGTAGGCCATTCCGAGGTTGACCCAGGCAGGTTCCAGGTCCGGATTCAGGCCGATAGCTTTTTTCAGGAAGAATGCGGCTGAATCCGGGTCCTTTCCGAACACGAGATAAACGGTCCCCAGATCGTTAAGGGTCTGGTAGTTGCGTGGATAGATCCGGAGCGACTGCAGGAAGTGTTTCTTGATGACTTCCAGCTTGAGTTGGTTCACCTTCCCATACCGCCGGAAATTGGGATCCTGGTAAGCGGTCCGCATGAGGTATCCGGCATACTGGGTGTTTCCTTTGGCCGAATTTTCCAGGTAGGGAATATCCTTCGAATAGAGGTCGTACAGGTTTCTCCATTCCCGGTTCCGGTTGACGGTAAGCGCCGTATAGGGGATCAGGATCAACAGGATGACGACCAGGATCTGGGCACGGGCGTCAAATTCAATGGTCAGGGAATTGGGTTCCGTTTTGAAGAGTTTGAAGATGGCCCAGACCAGTGCGATGCAAAAGCCCAGGGAGGCGGCGAATACAAAGCGCTCTCCGACAATTCCCACCACCGGGACGATAAAGTTGGAGTACATCGCGATACAAATCAGGTACCAGAGGATGGCAAAGGAGATCAGTTGCTTCTCCCTGAATTTGAAGAGGGCATAGAACAGCAATCCGGCATAGAGGAGAAACGAGAGGATTGCCCGGATGTTGGTCGGTGTCACAAGCGGGATCATATCGTACCCGTAATAGAAGAGCAACGGGTGCGGATAGATCAGGATCCGGAGGTAAAAGAGCAACGATACCAATCCCGTTCCGATCCGGACCATCAGGCCTTTCTCCGTAAACAGCGGGTTTTCGATGATGCCTGAGAATCGCTCTCCGGCCGGGAGGAACCAGTGCGGCCCCACCTGTGCAAAAACCGCCAGAAGTATCAGCATCCCGACAATTGGAACGTATTGTTTCGGTTTCAGGTCAGTGAAAAAATAGAACACCATCGGGTAGATCAGTATGAAAGGAAGGATAGAGGCCTTGGAGAGGTATCCGATGAAAAAAATTACCAGGGCCGGAAGTACGTACCGGATCTTGCGGGTCCCGGCATATTTCAGCAGGTAATGGAGCGCACCCAATCCGCAGAGAAAGGCCAGCATCTCGTCGCGGTTTTTCAGGCTGGCCACTACCTCCGTATGTACCGGGTGAGCCATGAATAGTACCGTGACCAGGAAGGGAAAGAGGATGTTGTAGTTCTTCAGCATCCGTTTCAGGATAAAAAAGAGCAGGGTCGACAGGAGAAAGTAGATCAGGAGGTTCACCGCATGGCTCCGGCCCGGATCATCCTGCCGGAAGATCTGGTACTCAATGGCATAGGTCAGCTTGACAATGGGCCGATAGTCGGATACATTATCGGAAATGTTGCCCTTCTGCTCCACATAGTGGGTGGTGAAGATCTCCGGGATAGCTGCCAGCCCTTTCCTGATCAGTTCATTATTGGTCACAAATTCATCATCTACTGCATAGTTGTTCAGGATGGTGTTTCCATAAAGAAGGGTTGCCCAGATAAAGAAAAAGAGGATGAAGTACCAATTGGCCTTGCGCGAACTCGGGGGAGTGATCTTCTCCGGTGGACCCTGTCTCTTCATTCCGTGGGATTCGAACCCAAATATACTAGTTTTCCGATCTCTCCGGATGGAGCATCCTTGCCAGCCTGACAAAACCGGCGACAGGCAGCTGTTCCGGCCGCTGGTTGAACAGGGGATCTTCCCAGCCGGAGAATCCGGCCGGTCCAAGTTTTTTAAGGGAGTTCCGGAGTGTTTTCCGCCGTTGGTTGAAGGCGGTTTTCACTACCGCAACCCAGAACTTCTCATCGCAGTCAAGCTGTTCCACCTCATTCCGGACCAGCCGGATCACGGCCGACTTCACCTTCGGCGGTGGAATAAAAACCGATTGGTTTACGGTGAACAGGTATTCGATCCGGTAGTAGGCCTGCAACAGCACACTCAGGATCCCGTATTGCTTCGATCCGGGTGGGGAGGCGATCCGTTGCGCTACCTCCCGCTGGAACATGCCAATGACCTCCTGCACCTGTTCCTTATATTCCAGCACTCTGAAAAGAATCTGCGAAGAGATGTTGTAGGGGAAGTTGCCGACGATAGCTACCCCACCCCCGGCCCCTCCCCTGAAGGGGAGGGGAGAATCGGTACCCTGTGCCCCTGTGCCCCTGTGCCCCCGTGCCTCACGGCTCGTAAGGAAACCTTGCACATCAAACGTCAGGAAATCCGTTTCGATCAGCCGCTCACTCATGGCCGGATAGAGCTGTTTCAGGTAGGCGACCGACTCCCGGTCGATCTCGATGAACCAGGGATCGAAAGCCGGATTTTCCAGCAGGTATTTGCTCAGCACTCCTTTGCCCGGACCGATCTCCAGCACCAGCGGAATAGCCGGATTGAGGCACCCGATGATCTTCCGGGCGATGTTTTCGTCGTGCAGGAAGTGCTGGCCTAACGATTTTTTAGGGTAAACGGTTCCCATAGAGAATTAAGCTCCAAATAACAAATTCCAAATTACAAATAATAACCAAATTTCAATGTTCGAAATTCCAAACATTTTTTAAAGAAAAAGAAGAGTTGGACCTTGGTTATTATCATTCAACCTTGTCCCCCCTAATCACCCTGTACCGTTTCCTCGCATCAATCACATAAATACTTGAGGGGTACAGTTCCAGAAGGCGTCCATAGATTTCCATGGCTCCGGCGGGATCCCCGAGTTCCTTTTCATGCAGGCCGCCCTGGATGAACAGAGCCCGGTCGGCGATGACCTCGTCAGGGTAGTCGATAGCGATCCGGTTCAGCAGGCTGTCGGCCACCCGGTACTCTCCCAGTTTCCGGTAGATCTCCGCTTTTTTCAGCAGGACATCATCCAGCAACGGATGGGAACCGAACCGGAGCGGAATGGAGTCCAGCAGTTCCAGGGCCAGCCGATCTTCGTGCTTCATGGATAGAAGTTCAGCCCGTGCGTACAGGGAGAGTCCCACGGTAGCCGAGTCGGGATCGTAGTTCTCACCGATCAGGATCGAAAGGGCCAGTGCATCGTTGGCGATCAGTTTATCCGTAGCAGCTTTGAGGATATCTGCCTGGGCCTTGGCCCATTCGAACTCACCGATATAGAACGTGAGTTTGGTGTTTTTAAATTTGGCCGTCTGCCCCAGCACATCGTATTTGAAATCCTGGTACACCTGCTGGTAGAGCAAGGTAGCTTCCCATACATCGCCGAAAAAGAGCAGGACATCGCCCAGCTCAAGTTTACAGAAAGCTTGTTCCTTCGGTCCGATATCCTTCAGTTTAATGGCGCGGTTCAGGTAGCCGATCGCAGCATCGGGGTTCTCCAGGTAAAATGCTTCCAGGTGAGCCAGGTTCTGCATCAGGGAGACCGTGGTACGGTTCTCTCCTGCATTTCCCAGCACGAGGAGAAGGTCCTTCTCCAGTTCGGAAAGCTCTTTCCGGGAGGGATGACCCTGCGATGTAACCTGGTAAAACCGTGTATTCGCCCGCTCAATCCGGCTGATCTCATAATAGGGGCAGGCCGTTCCTTTTGCGGTCAGGTAGGTGTAGGCGTCCAGGGCGATGCTGTACTGTTCATTGGCCACCGCCAGCTGCGCCAGTTGAAAGATCCGGTCGCCCTGCTCCTGGCGGCGGCGATCCAGCGCTTTTGCCTGGATCAGTGCCAGTTCAAAATCTTTCTGCTGAATGGAGTACCACCAGAGCAGATCGGTATAAGCCGGCTGATCGGGATTCCGCTGGACCCGGGTGAGCAACACCTTCCTGAACAGTTCGTTTTTGGAATTATCCTCATCATCTGACAGCACATTCTGAAGCCGGTCCTGAACAGTCGGGAGATAAGACTCGTTCACCTCCAGCAGGTGGAGGTATTCGTCGAAGAGGGCGGCATAGTTTCCCGTCCGCTCATAGATATTGGCCAGCTCGAAGCTAAAGGGATAGGCTCCCCGGAGCAGCTCCCTTCCTTTCAGATAGACCTCTGCGGCAAAGGAATTCTCCCCTTTGAGGATGAAGGCATTGGCCAGATCGAACACCTGCTGCTGATCGGGTTGAAGCTCCAGGATCGCTTCTACGTATAATTTCCGTGCTTTGTCCACGTTCCCCTCGCGGTAATTGAGATACCCCAGATCGACCAGGTATTTCAGCGCCCGGGGTTCACTCTTTTGCTGCCCTTTGATCAGCTTTTCGGCCCGTTTGTAATCCTTTAGTTCAATCAGGCTGTGCAGGAAGTACATGTAATTGAATGAGGTCGGCTGTTTGAGGTAGAGCTTCTCATATAACCCGGCCGCCTTTTCATACTCCCTGGCCTGGTAAAACTGCATAGCCAGCTGGGCTTCACTCACCGGAGGAGTGGCCTGTTGCTGGAAGGGGAGCTGTTTGGGGGCGGCGCCGGGCTCGGTCTGGGCGTAAGACGTGAGACGTAAGACGTGAGACGTGAAAAGAAGGATCAGGATAAAGAATACGTATTTCATGGTAATTCAGTCGCCCTAGTTCAGCAGGTTGATGGCGAGCCAGGCCATGAGGCCGGAACCGGTTTCCAGAGCCTGCTCATCCACATCAAAAGTGGGTGAATGAAGAAAAGAGGTAATCCCCCTGGTTTCGTTCCTGACACCCAGCCTGTAGAGGCAGGATGGTACGCGCTGGGCAAAATACGCAAAATCCTCGGCCGTCATGCGTGGCTCCAGATTAACAACGTGATCGTTGCCCAGATAGTCTGCGGCCAGGGCATGTAATTTTGCCGTCAGCTCTTCATCGTTATGCAGGTACGGGTATCCATGGGAAATCCGAACCTCGCAACTGCCACCCATTCCGGCGGCGATGGAGGTGGCGATGGCTTCCACACGGCGGTGGATCTCTTTCCGCCAGGCTTCATCGTAGGTTCTGACCGTTCCCTCGATCCGGACTTCATTCGGGATGATGTTGGTCCGTCCCTCTCCGATGATGCGTCCGAACGAAAGAACGGTCGGGGTATTAGGATCGGCGTGGCGGCTAACGATCTGCTGCAGGGCAGTAATGATGTGTGCAGCAATCAGGATGGGGTCGACCACCAGCTGCGGAACGGCGGCATGTCCTCCTCTCCCTGTCACCGTGAGGTAGATCTCATCGGTGGAGGCCATATCGGGACCGGGATTGAAGCCAACCTTACCGGCATCGAGGGTAGGAAGCACATGTTGTCCGATGACCAGCTCCACCTCCGGATCCTGCAGCACCCCTTCGTTGATCATCCCGATGGCACCCCCGGGGTAGCTCTCTTCGGAGGGCTGAAACAACAGCTTGACGGTACCGATGAAGAGGTCCTTCGCTTCGCTCAGGATGACGGCAGCTCCCAGCAGGCAGGCCATGTGGACGTCGTGCCCGCAGGCATGCATCTTCCCCTCCTCCTGAGAGGCATAGGAAGTGTTGTTCTCTTCCTTCACCGGCAGGGCATCCATATCGGCACGCAGCGCGATGCACCTGCTTCCCGGATCGTTCCCTTCGATTACTCCGATCACCCCAAATCCGGCAACCCCTTTCCGGTAAGGGATTCCATATCTGTCCAGCGTTTGGCATATAAATTCCGCTGTTTTCTCCTCTTCCTTTGAGAGTTCCGGATGCTGATGCAGGTGCCGGCGGATCTCACGGATCTCCGTGAAATAGCGGGAGGCGAGGTCGTGGATGACGGTTTTCAGTTCCGACATAGATACGCGATTATTGAGAGTTTAAAGATACGATTTTAAAAACTCTCCCAGTGAAGTGACCATGGCTTTTTCATTTAATGGATAGGCCGCCGGCTACAATCGTTTCTTTACTACCTCCCAGGATCCTGTGATCAAAAAACTCTGATCCATATAAGAGACCATCTTTTTAAATTTCCGGATGGGCACGGAGAAGGTGAGGGTGTCTTTCGGAACGCAGGGCCGCGCCGAAACATCGAACATCCCGAGCACGGCCTTCGGATCTTTCTTTTCGTTTTCGAAGTAAGGATGATACACGATGGAGGAGCATCCGGAACCGAACGGGGCAATCACACCCAGGCCATCCACGCAGTCGAAATTTGCCAGGGTAAACAAGCCGGAAAGCACATCGGGGGTGGCAAAAAAGATTACGGCTTGTACCTCATCGCTCCCTACTACCTGGTCAAACCGCTTAAAGACGATGTATTTCCCCCCGGCGGGAATGCACTTCATCCCGGCCATGATCTCCTTCACCATCTCGGGAGTGCGGATGTATCGCTCTCCCTCCATTTCACCCGGAATGCCGGTAGAGAGGAAATATTCGAAGTTTGGCCGCATCCCTTTTTCGTATCCAAAATAGCGTCGTGCACCTCCACAACCCAACGACTTGACATTCCATGCCCGGGGTTTCCCTTTTCTCACCAGGTTCAGCTCACAGATGATGCAACTCCACTCTGTCGACAACCCTGCCCGGGGGATGGTTCCAGGATCATCGGTATAATAAAAAACGATGGGCAGTTCAGCATCTTCGAAATAGCTTTTCCACTGTTTCAGGAAAAGATCACGGATCTTGGTGTTCATGACGTTACAGATTTATCTGGTTCAGGAAACTGGTCTCAACCGGTCCCGGTCGGCAGTGGATTTCTCGTGGGTCATCGGGTCAATTAATAGGATGCGATCGCCGGCATTTTTCCGTCGTAGGTTTTGTTGGTGAGCAGCTTCAGCATGAAGTCGGCTACGTCGGCCCGTGGAACCGACCGTGTCCCCGGCCGCCCCTCTGTGAGCTGGTACTTACCTGTTTTGGGCGCCTGCGTCAGCCGGGGCGGCCGGATGATGACCCACTCCAGCCCGCTCTCCCGGATCAGCCCGGTCTGCCGCTTCTTATCCCGGAACACATGCTTCAGGGAAAGAGGAATGATGATCTTTCCGAAAACCGGATGGGTATCGTTTCCCAGAATCCCGGCCGACGACACGACAATCAGCCGCTTTACCCCGGTCTCTTTCATAGCTCTGATGATGTTAGCCGTTCCGCCGGAGAGGGTCCGGATGGGTTTGTTTTCCATTCCCAGTGCAACCAGCACGGCCTCCTGACCTTCCACAGCCTGCCTGACCTTTTCATAATCCATCACATCTCCTTCAATGATCGTAATCTTTGGATGGGCAATCGTGACATTGGCAGCACTTCTGGAAAAGGCGGTCACCAGGTGACCCTTATCCAGTGCCTGATAGACAGCCAGAATTCCCGTCCGGCCACTGGCCCCGAAAATAGCGATCTTCATAGAGTAGTTTTTGGCAAAGATATAAATTCGAGCGGACTAGCCGCTTGTCCGCCTGTCCTCTTTTTCATACTTTTATCGAAAAATTCCCTTGTCCTTCTCCTCTCTCTTCCGCAAGAAATCCGTCGACCAGATCCTGGCCGATGTAAAGGTCCATGAAGCATCAGGAATTTCTCTAAAGCGCAATCTCCGGGTGATTGATCTCACCGCCCTGGGGATCGCTGCGGTGGTGGGAGCTGGAATTTTCAGCACGATCGGGACTGCTGCCTCTCACGGCGGACCGGCTGTCTCCCTCCTTTTTCTCTTCACCGCCATCGCCTGTGCCTTCTCGGCCATGTGTTATGCCCGGTTTGCCTCGGTGATCCCCATCAGCGGGAGCGCATACACTTATGCCTACGCCAGCTTCGGCGAGCTGATCGCCTGGATCATCGGGTGGGACCTGATCATGGAATATGCCATCGGGAACATTGCGGTAGCCATTTCCTGGTCGGATTATTTCTCCGGTTTGATGAGTGGGATCGGCGTTCACCTTCCGGAATACCTGCTGGTCGACTACCTTACCGCTGCACGTGGTTTTAAAGCGGCCATGGCAGAGATGGCTTCCGGAACGTCGCTTGATCAGTTGAGCTTTTCGATGCGGGAGGCCTACCTGGCCTGGACCGGAGCTCCGTCGATCGGTACCCTACGCCTGATCGCCGACATCCCGGCATTCAGTATCGTCGTGTTCATCTGTACCCTGGTCTATATCGGGATTTATGAAACCAAAGTGGCCAGCAACACCATGGTCTTCCTGAAAGTGGGGATCCTTTTACTGGTCATCTCGGTCGGTTCTTTTTATGTAAACACTGAAAACTGGAGCCCCTTTGCACCGAACGGCATCAGCGGGGTGCTGAAAGGGGTGAGCGGGGTCTTTTTTGCCTACATCGGGTTCGATGCCATCTCCACCACCGCGGAGGAGTGCCGCAATCCCAAACGAGATCTTCCACGAGCCATCATCCTGGCGCTGATCGTCACTACCATCCTCTACGTGGCGATCAGCCTGGTGCTTACCGGTATGGTCAACTACAGCGAACTGGCTGTCGGAGATCCCCTCGCCTTTGCGTTTAACCAGCTTCACCTTACCAGGCTCTCCGGCATCATCGCCATCAGTGCCGTCATTGCCATGGCCGGCGTGCTGCTGGTTTTCCAGATGGGTCAGCCCCGGATCTGGATGAGCATGAGTCGTGACGGTCTTCTTCCAAAACGGTTTGGAAGAATTCACAAACGGTTCCGCACCCCCGCTTTTGCAACCGTTGTGGCAGGCATTTTTGTAGCTATCCCGGCCCTCTTCATGAACCTTACCGAAGTGACCGACCTCTGCAGTATCGGTACGCTTTTCGCATTTGTTCTCGTTTCGGGCGGGGTACTGATCCTGGACGAACGCGGCAAAGGTCGCATCGCACCGCCGGATAACAAAGAGTTCCACATTCCGTACCTGAACAGCAGGTATTTTTTACCGGTAATCTGGGTCGGGATCCTGATTCTGATCCGGATCTCAGATCCATTACTGATCCGGGATCCGGGATCCGGGATCCGGGATCCGATATCACATATCGCGGATCTCGTATCGCGAATCTCGTATCACGACATCCCCATCCTGATTTTTGTCGTCATTGCAATCTTCATTACTATATTCAGCATCCGGAAACAATGGTCGCTGATCCCGGTACTGGGACTGCTGACAAACCTGTACCTGATGGCACAACTGGGGAGTACGAACTGGATGCGGTTTGCCGGATGGCTGGTGATCGGACTCTTGATTTATTTTACCTTTGGGATCAAACACAGCAAACTACGAAGGACGAGGGACGAAGAATGAGGAACGAATGAATATGATTGCTGAGTACACCATCATCATCATCGCCGGCATCCTGGCCGGTTTCATCAACACCCTGGCAGGCGGAGGATCGGTTATCACGTTGTCGTTGCTGCTGATCCTGGGGCTTCCGGCTACGATCGCCAACGGAACCAACCGGGTCAGTGTCTTCTTCCAGACCTCCTCGTCAGTGTTCACCTTCTGGCGAAAGGGGATGTTCACCACCCGGAAGATCTGGTGGCTGGTGGCCCCGGCCGCATTGGGATCGGTGGCAGGAGCCTGGATGGCGACCGGCATCAAGTCGGAAGCGCTGGAGATTGCCATGGTGGTGATCATGGCTTTAATGCTGGTTTTCATTTTTGCCAAACCCTCCCTGTGGTTAAAAGAGAAAACGGCCATGCTGGATAAAACGATCCGGTGGTGGCAGGTGGTCCTTTTCTTCGCCGTGGGATGGTACGCCGGATTTCTGCAGGTGGGGGTAGGGTATCTTCTGCTGATGGCCCTGGTAGTGGGTGTGGGATTTGAACTGGTCAAAGCGAACGCTGTCAAAAATCTGATCATCCTTTTCTCGGCTGCCGTGTCGCTGGTGATCTTCATCCTGAGTAACCAGGTTCACTATCTTTACGGAATCCTGTTATCGATTGGCAGTATTCTCGGCGCTTATATCGCCAGCACCATGGCCGTGAAAAAAGGGGGGAAATTTATCCGCTGGGTGATCGTCGCCTCGGTGATCC